>JABLTR010059685.1_pt1 | contig 131178 bp, 123 predicted proteins | sample 7160071 | NCBI WGS metagenome assembly JABLTR01 (sample SAMN14651230, study PRJNA627086) | human gut metagenome | isolation source: feces | host: Homo sapiens
AGCGTCCTTTCTCATGTTGGAGCGGAAGACGAGGCTCGAACTCGCTACCTCCACCTTGGCAAGGTGGCGCTCTACCAGATGAGCTACTCCCGCAATGGTGCCTCCGATCGGAATCGAACCAATGACACGGGGATTTTCAGTCCCCTGCTCTACCAACTGAGCTACAGAGGCAAATATGGCGACCCGGAACGGGCTCGAACCGTCGACCTCTAGCGTGACAGGCTAGCGTTCTAACCAACTGAACTACCGGGCCATATTCTTGGGGCAACGCCCCACACTGTGTGACCATACCCCAATGATGTGTATGGTGGGGACAACAGGACTCGAACCTGTGACCCCCTGCTTGTAAGGCAGGTGCTCTAACCAGCTGAGCTATGCCCCCATAAGCCCTTCACACATTTTGTTTTGCCGCATCAGCGACGTTTAATATCTTACACGATTTGGTCTGATTTGTCAACAGGTTTTTTCAAAAAATTTCAAAAAACTTTTTTGCCGGTTTTGGCGGCCTGTTTTGCCAGCTCCGCAATCTCCGCCTTGGTGAAGACGTACTTCTTGTTGCAGTAGTGGCAGACTGTCTCCACCTGCTCCCTCTCGTCGCCGTGAAGGCTCAAAAGCTCCTTGGCGCCCAAGGTGAGCAGGCCCCGGGCAAAGCGCTCCTTGCTGCAGTTGCAGGCATAGTACACCGGCGCCTGGTCCAGGATTTCCACCTCAAAGCCTTCCAGCGCGGCGCGGCACATCTCTTCCGGCCCCATGCCCTTGGCAAGCATGGTGGTGACGGAATCCAGCTGGGCGATATTTTGCTCCAGGCGGTCCAGGGCGGCGTTATCCGCCCCGGGCAGGGCTTGAATCAGCAGGCCGCCGGAAAGCATGGCTTCCCCGCTCTCCTTGTCCACCAGGACACCCAAGGCGCACACCGTGGGGACCTGCTCGCTGCTGGCGTAGTAATTGGTCAAGTCCTCGGCAATCTCGCCGCTGACAAGCTCCACCTGGCCCACATAGGGGTCGCCCTCGCCCAGGTCGCGAATCACCGCCAGGCGGCCCTGGTTGCCCACGCCGCCGCCCACGTCGATTTTCCCGTTGGGCTTTAAGGGCAGCTCCACCTCGGGAAAATCCACGTAGCCCCGGACATTGCCGTGGCTGTCGGAAATGGCCACCAGGTTGCCCAGGGGGCCGCCGCCGTTGACCTTCAAGGTCAGGGAAGCGCCGTCGGTTTTCAGCATGTTGCCCATCAAAGACGCGCCGGTCAAAAGCCGCCCCAGGGCAGCGCAGGAGGTCTTGGTGAGCCCGTGGATTTTCTGGGCTGTGTATACAATCTGGCTGGAATCGATAGCAGAGGCCATCAGGCTTCCATCCGAGGTAATGGTGCGTAAAATCTTATCCATATCCTTTTCTTACCTTTCTCGCTTTTTCGCGGCGAATACAAGCCGCTGGCTGTCCTCCCGGGGCGGGTTGAAGGTGAGCTCGTCAAAGACCTGCACCTCCCCAAAGCCCGCCTTCGAGAGGAGCTCCAGCACCTCCTCCACGGGGTAGGCCCGCTCGGAGAAGCGCTCGGTGCTGCGGGCGTAAAGGCCGCCCTCGGGCTCGAAGAAGTCCAGCTGGATATCCACCTTGCCGCCGGCGTGGCAGCGGTTCTGCCACACGCAGTAGACGTGGTCCATGTCGTAGACGTATGTCTCGTTGCCCAAAACCACCTGGTGCTTATACAGAGTATTCATATCAAAGAGAAAGTATCCCCCTGGATTCATAAAGAAGGATACTTTCTCAAACACCCGCTGGAGCTCTTCCCCGTTTTTCAGATGGTTCAGGCTGTCCAGGGTGCACAAAGCCGTGTCCACCGTGCCGTACAGGTCGATGGACAGCATATTCTGGCAGAGGAACAGGATGTCCGCCCCTGCCTCCGCGCATTTGGTGCGGGCCTCGGAGAGCATCTCCACAGAGCCGTCGATGCCGTAGATGTCCACGCCCCGCTTGTACAGCTCCAGCGTCAGGGAGCCTGTGCCGCAGGCCAAATCCAGCGTAAGGCCCGGCGCATGGCCCAGGCGCTCCATCAGCTCCAGAAGGTACTCCGCCCGCTTAGGATACTCCACGTTGGAAGTGAGCTCATCGTAGTACTGGGCAAAAACGGAATAGCTCCTCACTCCTGGCTCTCCTTTTTGTCCAGGCGGCTGAACACCAGCTCGTAGCCATCGCTGCCATAGTTTAAGGACCGGTTCACCCGGCTGATGGTGGCGGTAGAGGCGCCGGTTTCGGCCACAATGTCGCTGTACACCTGCTTCTGGCTGAGCATGTGGGCCACCGCCAGCCGCTGGGACATGGCTTTCAGCTCCGGCACGGTGCACAGGTCGTCAAAAAAGCGGTAACATTCTTCGGGTGTCTCCAGGGCCAAAATGGCCTGGAAAAGGAAATCCGTGTTTTTGTCATGGATTTTTCCGTTCATCTTTTCCCGCGCTCCTTTATTTCAATAACTTTCTGCTTTAGAATTTTAACATAGAAAAGCAAAAAAGTAAACAGGAAAAGTTACACGTCGTTGCGGATTAAATCCTCGTAGGTCTCCCCTTTGATGACAATGCGAGATTCCCCCTTGGAAACCATCACGCAGGCGGGCTTTAAGTTCCGGTTGTAGTTGGAGGCCATGGAGTAGTTATAGGCCCCTGTGGAGAGCACCGCCAAAATGTCGCCCTCCTCCGGCTTCTGGATGAGGGTGTGCTCTTGAATCAAGTCGCCGCTCTCGCAGCACTTGCCGGCGATGGTGGCGGTGAAGTCCGCGGGCTGGCTGGCCTTGTTGGCGATGCAGCAGGTGTAGGCGGACTGGTACAGGGCATAGCGGGGGTTGTCAAACATGCCGCCGTCAATGGCCACGTAAGTGCGCACGCCAGGGATTTCCTTGATGCTCCCCACCGTGTACAGGGTGATGCCAGCCTCGCCCACAATGGAGCGGCCGGGCTCGATGTAAATGCGGGGCAGCTCCAGGCCCAGCTTTTCGCAGGTGCTGTGCACCATGGCGGACACGTCCTCCATGTACTCCTCGTAGGGGATGGCGTCGTCCTGCGCTGTGTAGTGGATGCCAAAGCCGCCGCCCAGGTTTAGGTGCTCAAAGGCCATGCCCAGCTCGTCCCGCACCTTGGCGTAAAACTGGAGCATCACCTCCGCCGCGTGGACAAAAGGCGCCTTCTCCAAAATCTGAGAGCCGATGTGGCAGTGCAATCCCTTTACAGCCACGTGCTCCATGGTCTTGGCACGGCGCAGCGCCTCCATGGCCTCGCCGCTGGCCAAATCCAAGCCGAACTTGGAATCCACCTGGCCGGTGCGGATGAACTCGTGGGTGTGGGCGTCAATGCCGGGCTTGATGCGGAAGGAGATGGGCGCCACCATGCTGTGCTCCCCGGCGATGGCGTTGAGGCGCTCCAGCTCGTACAGGTTGTCCACCACAATGTCCCCCACGCCGTTCTCCACAGCCATGGTCAGCTCCCCAGCGGATTTGTTATTTCCCTGGAAATGGATTTGGCTGCCAGGCACGCCGGCCTGAAGGGCGGTGTAAAGCTCGCCGCCAGACACCACTTCCACGTCCAGGCCCTCGCTGAGGACGATGCGGTAAATCTCCTTGCAGCTAAAGGCCTTGCTGGCGTAGATGGGCTTGCCGTTTCCGTTGTAGTTCTTGGCGAAAGAGGCCACGTACCGGCGGCAGACGCTGCGGATTTCATCCTCGCTCATCACGTACAGCGGCGTGCCGTACTGCTCGGCCAAACGGACTGTGTCACAGCCGCTGATTTCCAAATGTCCTGCCTCGTTGATTCCCAGGCAATTCGCTATCATCTTCAGTCCCCCATTCCTTCTTGGTCCACTGCGCTTTCTATCACTTGCTTTAACGCTTCTAAGCCGCTGCCCTTTACAGAGGAGAAGGGCAGCCAGTCTATCCCCTGCTCCTGGAACAGCTGGTTGAACAGGGAGGTTTGCGCCTCTGTCTCCCCGCGGTTGAGCTTGTCGCTTTTGGTGCACACCACCACAAAGGGCCTGCCGGTTTGCAGCAGGAAGTCCACCATTTGCAGGTCGTCCGCCGTGGGCTTATGGCGCATGTCCACCAGCTGGATGACCAAGGCCACATTCCTATCCAGGGCGAAATAGCCCTCCACCAAGGAGGCCCAGCGGTCCCGCTCCCCCTTGGACACCTTGGCGTAGCCATAGCCTGGCAAGTCCACCAGGCGGCACTCCGGCAGCCGGTAAAAGTTGATGGTGGCCGTCTTGCCCGGCGTGGCGCTGACACGGGCCAGGGCCTTGCGGTTGACCAGCTTGTTAATCAGAGAGGACTTGCCCACGTTGGACTTGCCGGAGAAGACAATCTCCGGCGCGGTGCACTTGGGCAGCTGGTCCTTCCTGCCGGCGGCCAATTCAAATTCCACGTTCTGAAAGTTCACAACAGCCTCCTTGTCACTGGTACAGCTCGGGAGCTTTCTGGTGCTTGGCGGTAATATCCCCGGCCAGCACCACCGTCTCCTGGGTTACAGGGCGGGGCATGTGGGTCAGGGCGGTTTCCAGCACGGTATCCACCCGCTTGACCGGGATAAACTTGACGTTTTCCTTCACCACGCTGTCCACCTCTGCCAGGTCCGGCACATTTTCCGCGGGGATGAGCACGGTCTTGATGCCGTTCTTATAGGCCGCCATGGATTTCTCCTTCAAGCCGCCAATGGGCAGCACGCGGCCCTGTAAAGTGATTTCCCCTGTCATCGCCACGTCGTGGCGCACCGGGATGCCGCACAGCGCGGAGGTGATGGCCGTCGCCATGGCAATGCCGGCGGAGGGGCCGTCCTTGGGCACGGCGCCCTCGGGGGCGTGGATGTGGATGTCGCACTTCTCATAGAATTTGGGCGAGATGCCCAGGGCCCCAGCACGGGTGCGGATGCAGGTGATGGCCGCCCCGGCGGATTCCTTCATCACGTCGCCCAGGGAGCCCGTCAGCTGGATTTTGCCGGTGCCTTCCATTACAGCCACCTCGATGGGCAGCAGCTCGCCGCCCACGCTGGTCCAGGCCAGGCCGTTGACCAGGCCAATGGTGTCCTCGCCAGAGAGCTGGTCCCGGGTGTACTTCCGGGGCCCCAGCAGCTCCTCCAGGTTCTCGGGCTTGACGGTGTAGGAGGTAAACTCCCCATCGGAAACAATCATCTTAGCCACCTTGCGGCAGATGGACGCGATGGAGCGCTCCAAAGTGCGCACGCCGGCCTCCCGGGTGTAGCTTTCAATCAAATCCTTCACGGCGGCCTTGGTGAATTTCAACTGGCTGGCCTGGATGCCGTGCTTTTTCAGCTGCTTTTTAATCAAGTGCCGGGTGGCGATGTTCAGCTTTTCCTCCAACGTGTAGCTGCCCAGCTCGATGATGTCCATCCGGTCGTACAGCGGCCCGGGGATGCGCCCGGCGTCGTTGGCCGTGGTGATGAACAGCACGTTGCTCAAATCAAAGGGCATGTCCACGTAGTGGTCGGTGAACTCTGTGTTCTGCTCCGGGTCCAGCACCTCCAGCAGGGCAGAGGAGGGGTCACCCTTGAAGTTCTGCCCCAGCTTGTCGATTTCGTCCAGCAGAATAAGGGGGTTGTTCACCCCGGCCTGCTTGACGGCGTTGATGATGCGCCCGGGCATAGAGCCCACATAGGTGCGCCGGTGGCCCATAATCTCCGCCTCGTCGCTGACGCCGCCCAAAGACACCCGGACGTACTTCCGGCCGGTGGCCTCGGCAATGGAGCGGGCGATGGAGGTCTTGCCCACGCCGGGCGGGCCCACCAGGCAGATAATCTGCCCCGTCTGCTGGGGCGCCAGGCTCTTCACCGCCAAAATCTCGATAAAGCGCTCCTTCACTTTTTCCAAGCCGTAGTGGTCCCGGTCCAGGATGCGCTGGGCGCGCTTGAGGTCCAGCCGCTCTTTAGAGGACTTCTTCCAGGGAAGCTCCAGGCAGGTGTCAAGGTACATGCGGATGACACTGGCCTCGTGGGAGCCGTAGGGCATGCGGTAGAGCTTGTCGCACTCCTTGAGGAGCTTCTCCTCGCACACCTTGGGCAGCTTGAGGGCCTGCACCCTTTCCCGCAGCTCGTCGGCCTCCTGCTGGGGGCTGTCCTCCTCCCCCAACTCGCTGGCGATGGCCCGCATCTGCTCCTTGAGGAAGTATTCCCGCTGGTTCTCATCCATCTGGGCCTGGGCCTTCTGGTTGATTTCGTTCTCCACCGCCAGGATTTTCACTTCCTCCGCGAGGATATCAATGAGCTTCTGCATGCGCTTTAAAGGCCGCAGTTCGTCCAAGATGTACTGCTTGCGCTCGTAATCGATGGAGATGTTGGAGGCGATGTAATCCGCCAGGCGGCCGCAGTCCTTTTCCTGCAGCACGCCCAGAAGGACATCCGGCGGCACGTGCTTAAACAGCCGCAGGTACTCGTCAAACTTCTCGTGGACAATCCGCAGCAGCGCCTCGGAGCGGTAGGAGGGCTTATAGGTGAGCATCGGGCACTTGGTCACGTCGCCCAGCAGATAGGGCTCCTCCCGCAGCAGGGAGTTGATTTCCCCGCGGCAGATGCCCTCCACATGGAGCTTCACACCCTCCTCGGAGTGGTGCACCACCTGGGCAATCCGGGCGATGACGCCTGTCTTGTACAGGTCCTCGCCCCGGGGCTCCTTCTCCGAAAGGTCTATCTGGGTCACCAGGAAAATAAGCCGGTCCTTGGAAAGGGCCTCGGACACAGCCAAGATGGACTTTTTCCGGGCCACGTCGAACTGCAGCATCATGCCGGGGAAAAATACCAGGCCCCGCACCGCCAAAACCGGCAGGACAAGATTGTTCTCTATCTTGGTATTTTCATCTGTAATAATTTGCATGTATGTACTCCTATATACCAGCAAAAGGCTGGGGCCGGCGCCTCAGCCTTTTTGCATTTTTTATGATACCGAATCCCGGCGGTCCCGCCGCTTGGGCTGGGTAATCTTAATCTTTACGGGCTTGCGCTCCTTGTTGTAGGTAATCTGGGGCGCCGCGCCATCCTCCACCGTCTCCTTGGTGATGACCACCTTCTCGATGGTGTAATCGCTGGGCACCTGGTACATCAGGGGCATGAGAATGTCCTCCAGGATGGACCGCAGGCCGCGGGCGCCAGTTTTGCGCTCCAGGGTCTTTTTGGCCACAGCCGTCAGGGCGTCCTCAGTAAACTCCAAATCCACCTTATCCAGGTCGAAGAGCTTCTTGTACTGGTTCAGCAGGGAGTTTTTGGGCTCCCGCAGAATGCGCACCAAGGCTTCCTCGTCCAGGGCGTTCAGCGCGGTAATGACGGGAATACGGCCCACCAGCTCGGGGATAAGGCCGTACTTTACCAAATCGTGGGGGGTGACGTCCTTCATCCAGTCAATCTGGTCCAGCTCCTTTTTGCCGTGGACCTCGCCGCCAAAGCCCAGGGAGCCAGAGGCTGTCCTGCGCTGGACGATTTTCTCCAGGCCGTCAAAGGCGCCGCCGCAGATAAACAGGATGTTGGAGGTGTTGATGTTGATGGCCTCCTGCTGGGGGTGCTTGCGCCCGCCCTTGGGAGGCACGCTTGCCACCGTGCCCTCCAGGATTTTCAGCAGCGCTTGCTGCACGCCCTCGCCGCTGACGTCCCGGGTGATGGACTGGTTTTCAGACTTCCGGGAAATCTTATCGATTTCATCGATGTAGATGATGCCCCGTTCCGCCTTGAAGATGTCGTAGTCCGCCGCCTGAATCAGCCGCAGCAGGATGTTCTCCACGTCCTCGCCCACGTAGCCAGCCTCCGTCAAGGTGGTGGCGTCCGCAATGGCGAAGGGCACATCCAGCAGCTTGGCCAGCGTCTGGGCCAGGTACGTCTTGCCAACGCCGGTGGGGCCCAGCAGCAGCACATTGCTCTTGGTGATTTCCACGTCGTCGTCGGAGAAGTAAATGCGCTTATAGTGGTTGTAAACCGCTACGGAGAGGGCCATTTTCGCGTTGTCCTGGCCCACCACGTACTCGTCCAACTTCTTTTTGATCTCCTGGGGCTTTGGAAGGAGGATGCCCACCTCTTTCTCGTCGCTCCTACCCGTCTTTAAGCGGTCTTCATCCTCAATGATGGACATGCAAAGCCGCACACAGGCGTCACAGATATATACGCCGGAACCGGCGATGAGCCGGTCCGCCACGGATTGGGGCTTGCCGCAGAAGGAACAGCAGATTTCATGGTCGTTGCTGTTTGGCATCCGTCCACTCCCTTTCTATTACCGGTGTTCAATGACCTTGTCAATCAGGCCGTATTCCAGGGCTTCCTGGGCAGTCATAAAGTTGTCGCGCTCGGTGTCGCGCTTTACCACGTCCAAAGGCTGGCCCGTGCGCTCGGAGAGGATTTGGTTCAGCTTATCCTTTACGCGCAGGATGTGGTTGGCGTGGATGCTGATATCCGTCGCCTGGCCCTGGGCGCCGCCGCTGGGCTGGTGAATCATGATTTCGCTGTTGGGCAAAGCAAAGCGCTTGCCCTTGGTGCCAGCCGCCAGCAGGAAGGCGCCCATGCTGGCCGCCATGCCCAGGCAGATGGTGGAAACATCGCACTTGATGTACTGCATGGTGTCATAGATGGCCATGCCGTCGGTGATAACGCCGCCGGGGCTGTTGATATACAGGGAGATATCCTTCTCCGGGTCCTGGCCCTCCAGGTAGAGCAGCTGGGCCACCACGACGCCGGCGGAAGCGCTGTTCACTTCCTCGTTCAGCAGGATGATACGGTCATTGAGCAGCCGGGAGAAAATATCGTAAGAACGCTCCCCACGGCTGGTTTGTTCGACTACATAGGGAACCAAGCTCATTTGCACTGGGACTCCTTTCCTAAACGTTGGTTAGTATGAAAACAAACAGTAAGATTTATTCTGGGCAACCAAGCTTTAGCCCTCGGTTTTTTCCTCGGCGCTCTCGGCCTTCTTGGCAGAGCGGCGCTTGGGCTTCTCCGCGGCCTCTTCCCCTTCGGCAGCCTCTGCCTTCTTCTTGGTGGAAGCGCGCTTCTTCGCGGGTTTCTTCTCCTCGGCCTGCTCTTCCTCAGTCTTCTTCTCCACAACCACGGCGTTGGCCTTGACCAGGTCGATGGCCTTCTGGTTCTGGATGTCGCCGTTGATGCCCTCCACGGTGACCAGGTTCTTCACGCTCTCCAGGGGCATGCCATAGGCGTCGGCCAGCTTCTGGTACTCGGCCTCGGTCTCCTCCTCGGTGGGCTTCAGGCCTTCCAGTTCGGCAATCTTCTCCAGGCCCAGGCGCACCTTCACCTGGCGCTCGGCCTGGGGCTTGTACTGCACCCGCAGGTCGTCGGTGGTCTGGCCGGTGTACTTCAGGTAGGTCTCCAGCTTCAGGCCCTGGGACTGCAGGCGGTACGCGAAGGAGTTGATAATCTCGTCCACTTCGTTCTCCACCATCTCGTCGGGGATTTCAGCCTGGACCTTCTCAATGATGGCCTCCACCAGCTGGTTCTCCACATCGTTGTCGGCGGCCTTCTCGCGCTGCTCCTTCAGGTGCTTCTCAATGTCCTGCTTGTACTCGTCCAGGGTGTCAAACTCGCTGACGTCCTTGGCGAACTCGTCGTCCACAGTGGGCAGCTCCTTGGCCTTGATTTCATGGAGCTTAATCTTAAACACGGCGGGCTTGCCCTTGAGCTCCTCGGCGTGGTAGTCCTCGGGGAAGGTGACGTTCACGTCGAACTCGTCGCCCACGCTGTGGCCCACCACCTGGTCCTCAAAGCCGGGGATGAACTGGCCGGCACCCAAGGTCAGCTCGTAGTTGTCGGCCTTGCCGCCGTCAAACTGCTTGCCGTCCAGGTAGCCGTCGAAATCGATGGTGACGATGTCGCCGTTCTCAGCGGCGCGGCCCTCTACGGTAATCATGCGGGAGTTGCGCTCGCGCACGCGGTCAATCTCGCGGTCCACGTCCTCGCTGGTGACTTCCACGGCGGGGCGGGTGACCTCGATGCCCTTGTAGCCCTCGATGGTGGCCTCGGGCTTGGTGACCACGTTCAGCTTGCACAGGATGCCCTTGTCCTTGCCGATTTCGTCAATCTTAAACTCGCCGATGCTGATGACCTGCAGGCCGGATTTCTCCACAGCCTCCATCACCATGGGGCGGTACAGGTGGTCGATGGCGGCCTCGTAAAAGACCTCCTCGCCATAATATTTCTCGATGAACGCCCGGGGGGCATGGCCCTTGCGGAAGCCGGGGATATTCATCTTTTTGCTCTCCCGCTTGTAAACGGTGTTGATGGCTTCGTTAAATTCCTCGGAGCTGACTTCCAGCTCCAGCTCATAGCGGTTGGTTTCCACTTTGTTGGTCGCTTTTACATTCATGTCTCTGATTTCCTCTCAAAATAAACTTACCGAAGTAACTAGATGATTATAGCACACGCGGTGCGAAGAATCTACAGCTTTCCCGCAAAAACTTCGGGAAAAAGTGAAAAATTTAACGTTCTATTCCACCCGGACCGGACAGAACTGGACATAGTCCGCGGAAATAAGGCGCATGTGCACTCCTTTATATTCCCCCACCAGGGCCTTCTGGGCGGCGTACTGGCCGTGGATGTGCCCAAAGTAGCAGCGGGACACCTGGTTTTCCGCCAGCAGGTCCAGAAGCTCCTGGCACTCCATGTTGTCGTACACCGGCGGGTAGTGGAGGAACGCCACCAGCTCCCCGCCCAGCTTTTTGGCCTCGGCCATGGACATGGACAGGCGGCCCGCCTCCCGGGCCACAATCTTCTTGTCCTCCGCCGTGGCGGAGTTGTACAGCCAGCCCCGGGTGCCGCACAACGCCTTGCCCTCCACCTGATAGGCGCAGTTGTGCAGGACCTTCATGTCAAAAAAGCCGTGCTCCGCCAGGAACTGGTCAATCTTGCTGCGGGTGGACCACCAGTAGTCGTGGTTCCCCTTAAGGAGTATCTTCTCCCCTGGCAGGCTGTGGAGGAACTGGAAATCCTGCACAGCGTCCTCCAGCTTCATGGCCCAGGAAATATCCCCGGCTATCACCACCGTGTCCCCCTCTTGGACCACCCGGCGCCAGTTGTCTTCCAGGCGCTCCACGTAGTTGTGCCAGCCTCGGAACACGTCCATGGGTTTCTCCCCGTTGAGGGACAGGTGCAAATCCGCGATGACGAACAGGCTCATGAGGAAATCCCCAGAGCTTCCAAGACATAGGCGGCCGCGCCCTCCCGGGGAATCACCTGGGTAAAGCGCTCCGGCTTCTCCCGCAGGGCCCGCAGCTGGGCAGGGGCTAAAACGCCGGTGAAGCGCTCCAAGGCTTCCAGGTTTTGGAAGTCATCCCCGGCAAGCAGGTCGGCTTGCAGCGCTTCCAGCACGCTGCCGGAGAACTTGTAGGGGTTCGCCGTGGAGGCAATCACCGTGGGGACAGCCCTCTCCTGGGACTGCGCCCTGTACTGGCGGTACACGTCCACCGCCACGGCGGTGTGGGTGTCGCAGAGGTAGCCCTCGGTGTCCCACAATTCCCGGATAGTCTCAAAGGTGCTGCCGTCCCCGCAGAAGCCGCCGTAGAACAGCTGCTGCACCTTTTCCCGCACGGCGTCGCCCACGGAGTACACCCCGGTCTCGGCCAGGTCTTTCATCCAGCCTGACAGAGTTTCGCTGTCCTCGCCGCACAGGTCGTAAAGCAGGCGCTCTAAATTGCTGGAAATCAAAATGTCCATAGAGGGGGACGCCGTGGCGTGGAATTCCCGGCGGCGGTCGTAGGTGCCGGTGCGGATGAAGTCCGTCAGCACCTTGTTGGCGTTGGAGGCGCACACCAGCCTGCGGATGGGCAGGCCCATTTTCCGGGCGTAATAGGCAGCCAGAATGTTGCCGAAATTCCCGGTGGGCACCACCACGTCCATGGGCTCGCCCAAGATGCGCTTCCCTTGCCGGACAAGCTCCAGATAGGCATAGACGTAGTAGACAATCTGGGGCAGCAGCCGGCCCCAGTTGATGGAGTTGGCGCTGGAGAACAGCATGCCGTGCGCTTCCAGCTTTTCCTTGAGCTTGGGGTCGGTAAAAATCTGTTTCACGCTGGACTGGGCGTCGTCGAAGTTGCCCTCGATGGCGCAGACAGACACGTTGGCGCCCTCCTGGGTGGCCATCTGGCGCTTCTGCATGGGGCTGACGCCGTCCCGGGGGTAAAACACCAAGATGCGGGTGCCCGGCACATCCTTAAAGCCCTCCAGGGCCGCCTTGCCTGTATCCCCCGAAGTGGCGGTGAGGATGACGGCTTCCTTGCCGCCGCCGGCTTTTTGCAGGGCCGTGGTGAGGAAGTGGGGCAAAATTTGCAGGGCCATGTCCTTAAAGGCGCAGGTGGGGCCGTGCCAAAGCTCCAGCAGTAGCTTTTCTTCGCCGCCATCTGACAAGGGAACAAGCTTCACAGGGCAGGGGCCCCCGAATTTCTCCGGGGTGTACGCCCGGCTGACGCAAACCTCGATCTCCGCCTCTGTAAAATCCGTGAGGAACTTGGAAAAGATGGCCTTTGCCAAAGCGGGATAGTCCAGCTTGGCCAAAGCGGGCAGCTCCCCGGAGAGGTCCGGGAAGCTTTCCGGCACAAACAGCCCGCCCTCCTCCGAGATGCCCTGGGCAATCACCTGGGAGGCCTCCAGCCGCAGCTGGGAGTTGCGTGTACTTTTATAACGCATCAGCATCACCTTATACTTCCGAATTTGATTCTCCCCGCCGGAAAGGGCTTTCCCGGCGTTTGCGTATAACTATACCGTATTTTACCGTTTCTGTCAAAGCAAATTCTCCTGGCGGAACAGCCGGGCGGCGTTGCCGTAGAAAAGCTTTTCCACCACTGGCTCCGGATAGTGCCGCAGGAATAGCTCGTACAGGGCCGGGATGGCGGAGAGCCCCGGCATATCCGGGGGAAGCTCCGCGCCGTCCCAGTCGCCGCCCATGGCCAAGGCGTCCTCCCCGCCCAAAGCCAGGAAGTACTCCGCGTGGCGCAGCACGTCCTCCATAGAGGCCTGCTCCGGCTTGTCGTTGAGGAAGGCCGTGTAGAAATTCAGCCCCACCAGGCCGCCGGAATCCCGGATGGCCTCAAACAGCTCTTTCTCCAGGTTCCGGGGATGGCCGCACACCGCCTTGGCGTTGGAGTGGGATGCCACCAAAGGCTTTACGGCAATCTCCGCCACGTCCCAGAAAAGCTCCGGGCTGGCGTGGGAAATATCGATGAGGATGCCCGCCTCCTCCATGGCCTTTACAGCTTGGCGGCCAAACTCCGTCAAGCCCGTACTGCCGGGGGCCATCACGCCCCGGCCCAGCTCGGTGGCGCCGTTCCAGGTCAAGGTGCACATCCCCACGCCCAATCGCTTGCACTCTTGGACGCGCTCCAGCTTGCCGCCCAGCACCGCCCCGCTCTCCACCGTGAGGATGGCTCCGTGACGCCCCTGGCGCTCCAGCCGGTCCAGGTCGCCGGGGCCGCGCAGCTGCTCCAGGGAGCCGGCGTTCTCCCCCACCTCCCGGGCAAAGCGCTCCGCCACCTGCAAAAAGCGCTGCCAGGCAGCCTCCCCCCGCAGGTCGTCCGGAAGCCACACGGCGTAGCACTGCACGTAGTGCTCCCAGTCTTTTACCTGCTCTAAGCTTACGTGGAGAGCATTCTCCCGCAAGGGGATATCCTTTACAGCGCACTCCGTCATGGTGTCGCAATGCAGGTCAAAATAGCGCATGGCGCGCCTCCTTTCCATCATCAGCCCCAAAAGGCGTTTTCCAAATACTCCTGCCCCACCACGGCGCCCTCCTGCAGGTGGACCGCCGCCGCGTCGAACCGGGGCTGCAGCCCGCTGGGGTGCTGGCGCAGGTACTCCTGAGCGGTGGCGATGATTTTCCGCTGCTTCCGGGGCGTGATGGCCTCGAAGGGGGAAACCAGGCTGTTCTCCACCCGGGCTTTCACCTCCACAAAGGCAATGTATGGGGGCCGCTGGGCGACGATGTCAATCTCCCCGTAGCGGGAGTGGAAATTCCGGGCCAGAATCTCATAGCCCTGGCTTTCCAGCCAGCGGGCGATGTGCTCCTCCCCCGCCTTGCCGGACTGGTTTTTCATGGCTTCTCCCCCAGGTTCTTCAAAAAGCTCCTGCGGTGGATGGGCAGAATCCCGTGGGCCTGGATGGCCTCGTAATGTGCCTTGGTGCCGTAACCCTTGTGCTTGGCGAAGCCGTACTGGGGATACAGCTGGTCCCACTCCTCCAAGAGCCTGTCCCGGCTGACTTTGGCCAAAATGCTGGCGGCGGCGATGCTGGCGCACTGGGCGTCGCCTTTGACCACCGTCTCCCCGGGAATCTCCAGGGGCGGCATGCGGTTGCCGTCCACCAAGGCCCAGCCCGGCTGAAGGGGCAGCTGCTCCACCGCCCGCTTCATGGCCAGGAAGGTGGCCTGGAGGATGTTTATCTCGTCGATTTCCTGGGCGCTGGCCCACCCAATCCCATAGGCCAGGGCCTTCTCCTGGATAAGGGGGAACAGCGCCTCCCGCTTTTTCTCCGTCAGCTTTTTGGAATCGTTTAGCCCGGGGATTTGGCAATCCAAGGGCAGAATCACCGCGGCGGCGCACACGGGCCCAGCCAAGGGGCCACGGCCCGCCTCGTCAATGCCGCAGACAAGCCCATAGCCCGCCTCTTGGGCGCGGCGCTCCCAGGCGTACCAGTCGTGGTCCTGGGGGATAGGTTGTTTCGCTGTACGTGCCATAGGTACCTCCCTTATGGGCGCTCCAGAGTGATGCGCCCCAGCTTGCCGCCCCGGTACTCGTCCAGCACGGTGATGGCCGCCCGCTCTGTGTTTACCTCGCCGCCGGAGACAAGCATCCCGCGCTTGCGGCCCACCCGCTCCAGCAGCTCGTGGCCGGGCAGGTGCTCCTCGGGGCGGATGTCCGTCTTATACCGGCTGTTGATGGCGTTGGGGTACAGCTCCATCAGCAGTTCCAGCAGCCGGGCCGCCAGGCTTTCCATATCCAGGATTTCATCCCGCACGGCGCCGGTAAAGGCCAGGTGCTCCCCCACAATGGGGTCCTCAAACTTGGGCCACAGCACGCCGGGGGTATCCAGCAGCTCAAAGCCTTTGCCCACGGTGAACCACCGGTTCTGCCGGGTGACGCCGGGCCTGTCCTGCACAGCCGCCTTGCCGGCGCCGCCCCCCAGAATCATCCGGTTGATAAAGGAGGATTTCCCCACGTTGGGGATGCCCACCACCATCACGCGGATGGGGCGGCCCACCATGCCCTTTTTCTCCCAGGCCTCAATCTGGGGTTTGAGCACCTCCCGGACCGTGGGGTAAAAGGCGCCCAGCCCTTTGCCGGTTTTGCTCTCCAAGGGGATGGCCTTCTCCCCCTGGCTGGCGTAATAGGACACCCACTTGGAAGTCTGGGCCGGGTCCGCCATATCGCTTTTGTTTAAGAGCACCACCTTGGGCTTGCGCTGGATGATGTCCCGCAGCACGGGGTTGGAGCTGCTTTGGGGCACGCGGGCGTCTAAGAGCTCCGCCACCACGTCCACAAGCTTGATGTCCTCTTGGATTTTCCGCCGGGTTTTGGCCATGTGGCCGGGGAACCACTGGATGGATTGGGCCTCTGCCATGGATACCGCCTCCTTCTATGTAATAAGATGGGCGGCCCGCGTCACCGCTGGCACGCCCCACATTGTCTTGCTTCTGTTTTACGATACAAACCCCAGGTTGGAGAAGGGGTAGATGTTGAACACCACTTTTCCCAGGATGTTCCGCTGGTCCACCATGCCCACAGACTGGAACCGGCTGTCGGTGGAGTGGCCCCGGTTATCCCCCAGGACGAACACACAGCCCTCGGGGACGGTTTGGGGGAACTCCAGCACCTGGCCGGGAACATCCGGCACAAAGGTGATGCCGTCCTCAATGCCAAAGACAGAGCCGGGCAGCGCCGCCCCATCCACCAGGACCTCCCCCAGCACGGGGTCAAAGTCCACGGTCTGGCCCTCTGTGGCCACCACCCGCTTGATGATGGGCTCCTCCAGCGCGTTGACGACAATGACCACGTCACCCTGCTGGGGCGCGCCGGCCAGGTTTGTCACCAGCACCCGGTCACCGTTGTGGTAGGTGGGCTCCATGGAGCGGCCGTCCACTGTGATGACCCGCGCCAGGAAGGTGAACACCACCGCCACCAGCACCACCGCCATGACTATGGTCTCCGTCCAATCCAGCACGGAGCGGGCAAAGGGGCTGCCGCCCAGGGGCTTTTCCTTTTGGGGGCGTGCTGTCTCCTCCACGGCGTCCCCCTCCTTTCCTAACTTAGAAATATACGGTTACACAGGCCCCAGGCTCTGGAAGGGGAACAGGTGGAACACGGCTTTCCCCAAGATGTTCCGCTCGTCAATCATGCCCACGTCCTGGTAGCGGCTGTCCTCGGAGACAGCCCGGTTGTCCCCCAGGACAAACACACAGCCCTCGGGCACGGTCTGGGGGAACTCCAACAGCTCGAAGGAGCTGAAAGGCTCCGACGTGATGCCGTTCTCCAGGCCGAACTGGGTCTCGTCCACGGGCTGGCCGTCCACATAGACCACGCCGGCCTCGTAGTCGAAGTCCACGGTTTGGCCCTCTGTGGCGATAACCCGCTTGATAATGGGCTCCTCCAGCACATTGACAATGACCACCACGTCGCCTTGCTCCACACCGTTGAAGTCGTTGACCACCAGCACCCGGTCGCCCTCGTGGAAGCTGGGGACCATGGAGGTGCCTGTCACGGTGACCACCCTGCACACAAAGGTGAACACCACCGCGATGAGCACCACCGCCAGGACAATCTCCTCGGTCCATTCTAAAATGGTGCGGACCGCTTTTCCCCCTTTGGGGGGCGTGGCTGTATTCTGCTCCATAGGGTTCCTCCTTCCCGGCGGCAGCCTGCTGGCCGGCTGAAAACAATAGCAAAAAAGGGACAGCAAATGTCCCTTTCTCACATCTCTTATGCTGCTTTCTTACTTAAGCTGCTCCTTGACCTTGGCGGCCTTGCCCACGCGGTTGCGCAGATAGTACAGCTTGGCGCGGCGCACGCGGCCCTGGCGGACAACCTTCACGGCCTTCACGTTGGGGGAGTGCAGGGGGAACACGCGCTCCACACCTACGCCGTAGGAAACGCGGCGCACGGTGAAGGTCTCGCTGATGCCGCTGCCCTTGCGGGCGATCACGGTGCCTTCGAACTGCTGGATACGCTCCCGGTCGCCTTCACGGATGTTCACGTCCACGCGGATGGTGTCACCGATGGAGAACTGGGGGACCTCAGCCTTGAGAGAGTCCTGAGAGATAGCTTTGATTGCGTCCATTTGAGATTCCTCCAAAAAAATAATGTTCAGACATTCATGCCGGCCATCCGGCAGCGGACTGCCCGCTTCTGCTCGCGGAAGACAAGGCAAAAAGCCAGGTTCCCGCGGTTCGAACCCCACGGGGAAGCCTTTGAGGAAAACCCGCGGATTTCAAATGCTCAAATATTTTAGCACAAGGCAGGACAAAAAGCAAGGATTATTTTACCGCAGCGGGGAAAAATCCTGGAGAAGCAAGCACTTGCGGGTGATGGCGCCATAGGGCTCCAAGCCCAGGTGCCGCTTGAGGGCCTCCTGGAGCAAGGCGGGGTTGGTGCTGCCGTTGACGCTGCACGGCAGCCGCAGCTCCAGCAGCATGCCGTCCTCCTGGGGATGGAGCTGGGCGTTTTGGAAATCCGGCTTGATGTCGAACTCCTTGTCGCCCTTTTTGGTGTGCTTGAGCACCAGCACCTCCTCCCGCTGGAACAGGGTGTGGAGCTGTTCTTCCAGCACAGCGGGGTCGCCTTCCAGGAACAGCTGGTACTCCCCGTATTGGATGTCCTCGAACTTGTCCACAGGCTCGGTGGCCTCCAGCGCCTGGAGCCCGGCGGGCAGATGGGCGTTCAGCCGCGGCGCGATGTCCTCCAGGGGGACGTCCTCTGTCAGGCGGATGTCCATGCACTCCCGCTCCCCGCACACCCCCAAAGACAGGGGCATGGCGTACGTCATATAGATGCGGGGGTTAAAGCCCTCGGTGTACCACACAGGCAGGCCGGAGAGCTTGAGCCCCCGGGCCATGTTCCGGGTCAGGTCCAGGTGGGAGATGTACCGGGCCGCCCCTTTTTTCTCAAACCATATTCTCACGTTTTTCAACGCAGATTCCTCCCTTGTAGCAGGCTGCCCCACAGTGGGAGCACTGCTCCCGACAGTTTGGGGTGGTCTGGGCGGCGTAGGCCCGTTTGCACTCCTCGATGAAGAACTCCTTCTTCACGCCGTAGTCCAGGTGGTCCCAGGGGAACACCTCGTCAAACTCCCGGTGGCGGTTGGCGTAAAAGGCGGGGTCCAGGCCGCAGGCTTCAAAGGCCTCCATCCACTTGTCAAAGTCGAAGCAGTCCTCCCAGCCGTCAAAGCGCAGGCCAAACTCCCGGGCCTTCTCCATCACGGCGCACAGCCGCCTATCCCCACGGGCGAACACAGCCTCCAAAAAGCTGGTCTGGGCGCCGTGGTAGCTGACGGACAGCTTGCGGGAGTGGACGTTCCCCTTGAGGGCCCGCTGCTTCTCTTGGAGCATTTCCATGGTGTCCTGGCCAAACCACTGGAAGGGCGTGAAGGGCTTTGGCACAAAGGCTGCCGCGCTGAGGGACACCTCCACCCCTTTGCCCCGGGGCTTTTCCTTATTCTGGTAGAAGGCGTCCACCACCTTCTGGCCCAGCTCGTCAATGGCGATGACGTCCTCGATGGTCTCGGTGGGCAGGCCAATCATAAAGTAGAGCTTGATGCGGGTCCAGCCCTCGGTGAAGGCCACGTTCACCGTGTGGAGCAGCTGCTCCTCGGTGACGTTTTTGTTGATGACGTCCCGCATCCGCTGGGAGCCAGCCTCCGGGGCGAAGGTCAGGCCGCTTTTCCGCACGGAGTTGATGCGCTCCATCAGCTCCGGGGAGAAATTGTCCACCCGCAGGCTGGGCAGGGAGAGGCTCACCTTCTCCCCCTCTGTCCACTGGTGGAGGGTGTCAATCAGCTGGTTGAGCTGGCTGTAATCGCTGGTGGAAAGGGAGGACAGGGAAATCTCGTCGTAGCCGGTGGAGCAGCACAAATCCCGGCACTGGCGGTCGATGGTCTCAATGCTCTTTTCCCGATAGGGGCGGTACAAAAAGCCAGCCTGGCAGAACCGGCACCCGCGGATGCAGCCCCGCAGCACTTCCTCGGAGATGCGGTTGTGCACCACGTCGATGAGGGGCACCACAAAGTCTTTGGGATAGTAGGACTTGTCCATGTCCATCATATTGCGCTTCTTCACCGTGGCGGGGGCGCCGTGGGTGGGGGTGTAGGCTTTCACCGTGCCGTCCTCGTTGTAGGTGACGTCGTAGAAGGCTGGGACATACACCCCTTGAATCTGGGCGGCCTGCTCCAAAAACTCCAGCTTGGACTTGCCCTCCTTTTTGCACTGGCGGTAGAGCTCCATCACCTCGATGTCCACCTCCTCACCATCCCCCAAAAAGAAGATGTCGAAGAAGTCCGCCAAGGGCTCGGGATTACAGGCGCAGGGGCCGCCCCCCACCACAATATTGCGCAGCTCCGTCCTGTCCTTGCTGCGCAGGGGGATGCCCGCCAGCTCCAGCATATTCAGCACGTTGGTGTAGCTCAGCTCGTATTGCAGGGTAAAGCCGATGAAGTCGAAGTCGCTGACCGGGTCGCCGCTTTCCAAGGCGTACAGGGGGATGTCCTCCCGGCGCATCTCCTCCTCCATGTCCACCCAGGGGGCGAACACCCGCTCGCACCAGAAATAGGGGATTTCGTTCATGGCGCCGTAGAGGATTTTAATGCCCAGGTGGGACATGCCGATTTCGTAGGTATCGGGGAAGCAGAAGGCAAAGCGCACCTCCACCTGGGAGGGGTCTTTCACCACGGAGTTCAGCTCCCCGCCCACATAGCGGCCGGGCTTCTGGACCTTTTGCAGCGCGTGCTCCAGTTTCTTGTTGTGTATCATAGGTACCTCTCAAATCTCAAACTAGGAAGTTCAGTGGATGAACATGGCGTCGCCAAAGCTGAAAAAGCGGTAGCGCTCCTGGACGGCCACGTTGTAGGCGTGGAGGACGTTCTCCCTGCCTGCCAAGGCGGAAACCAGCATAATCAGCGTGCTCTCCGGCAGGTGGAAATTGGTGATGAGGGCGTCCACCCCCTGGAAGGTGCAGCCGGGATAGAGGAAGATGTCCGTCCAGCCGGCGCTCTCCTGAAAGCGGCCCTCCCGCTGGGCCACGGACTCGATGGTGCGGCAGCTGGTGGTACCCACGGCGATGACCCGGCCGCCCCGCGCCTTGGTCTTGTTGATAAGGTCTGCGGTGGCCTGGGGCATGTAGTAGTGCTCCGAGTGCATCTTGTGGTCTTGGATGTCCTCCACGCTCACCGGCCGGAAGGTGCCCAGCCCCACGTGGAGGGTGACAAACCCAAGCTCCACGCCCTTGGCTTGGATGCGCTCCAGCAGCTCCGGGGTGAAGTGCAGCCCCGCCGTGGGGGCCGCTGCCGAGCCCTCCTCCCGGGAGTACACGGTCTGGTAGCGCTCCTTGTCCTCCAGGCGGGCCTTGATGTAGGGCGGCAGGGGCATTTGACCGATTTGGTCCAGAAGGTGGAAGAACACGCCCTCGTACTCAAAGTGGATGAGCCGGTTGCCATCGGGGAGGACGTCCACCACCTCGCAGTGGAGCAGGCCGTCCCCAAAGGAGAAGCGGCTGCCCTTCTTGGCCCGCTTGCCAGGGCCTGCCAAGGCCTCCCACACGTCGCCGCCCTTGTTTTGCAGCAGGAGGAACTCCACGTGGGCGCCGGTCCCCTCCTTTACGCCGTAGATGCGGGCGGGCAGCACCCGGGAATCGTTGAGCACCAGGCAGTCCGCGGGGGTGAGGTAGTCGATAATATCGTAAAAGTGCCGGTGCTCAATGGCCCCGGTGGCCTTGTCCAGCACCATCAGCCGGGAGTGGTCCCGGGGCTCGATGGGCGTTTGGGCAATGAGCTCCTCCGGCAGGTCAAAGTTAAAATCGCTTGTTTTCATGGAAGGTATTCCTCATTTCCTGTTCCAGAAGGGTACTGGCACGCCTTCTGGAAAAATTCATAGAATAAAGTGCGGCAAAGTGTGGCGGAAGAAATTGACAACGGAAGGAAACTAGGGTATGATTAAAACCAAATAGAGGCGCGGCTTTCAAAAGTAGCGGGATGGAGGTTGCCGGAACTGATGAAATCTTGTGAAAGGGTGGGCTGCCGAAGGAGGATGCCTGGCAGGTATCTTCCTGGTTGCAACAGCAAACAGCTTTGCGACTGTCATCACTTGTGATGGAGTGCTATTGAGACAGAAGCTCCCAAGCCACAGGGCCTGGGGCAGCATTTCTATTATAGGAGATGGGCAGCCGGTTTTCAACCGGTTTTTTCTTTGCCCCCCTTTTTTCGCCTGACTTTTCACCCAGAAAGGATATGGAACAGCTATGAAACAGTATCGCGTGGGCATCATTGGATGCACTGGCATGGTGGGCCAGCGTTTTGCCACCATTTTGGAGAACCACCCCTGGTTTAAGGTGGAGGCCCTGGCCGCCAGCGCCCGTTCCGCCGGGCGGACTTACGAGGAAGCGGTGGGAAGCCGCTGGGCCATGAAAACGCCCCTGCCTGCCGCTTTGGCCAAGATGCCGGTGTACGACGCGGAAAAGGACATTGAGAAAATCGTCTCTTTGGTGGATCTCGTGTTCTGCGCCGTGAACATGAAGAAGGAGGAAATCCGCGCCCTGGAGGAGCTGTACGCCCGCCACGAGTGCCCGGTGGTCTCCAACAACAGCGCCCACCGCTCCACCCCCGACGTGCCCATGATAATCCCGGAAATCAACGCGGACCACGTGGCCGTCATCGAAGCCCAGCGCAAGCGCCTGGGCACCAAGCGGGGCTTTATCGCCGTAAAGTGCAACTGCTCTTTGCAGAGCTATGTGCCCGCCATCCATCCCCTGCTGGATTTGGGCGTGACCAAGGTGCTGGCCTGCACCTACCAGGCCATTTCCGGCGCCGGCAAGACCTTTGAGACCATGCCGGAGATTCTGGACAACGTGATTCCCTACATCGGCGGCGAGGAGGAAAAGTCCGAGCAGGAGCCTTTGAAAATCTGGGGCCACGTGGAAAACGGCGCCATTGTCAACACCACCACTCCCTCCATCACCTCCCAGTGCCTGCGCGTGCCCGTGTCTGACGGCCACATGGCGGCTGTGTTCTTCTCCCTGGAGAACAAGGTGAGCCAGGAGGAGATTATCCGCCGCTGGGAGAACTTCCGGGGCCCGGCCCAGGAGCTGGAGCTGCCCAGCGCCCCCAAGCAGTTCCTGCACTACTTCACCGAAGACAACCGGCCCCAGCCCAAACTGGACCGGGATTTGGAGGGCGGCATGGCTGTTTCCATCGGCCGCCTGCGTCCCGACACCCAGTATGACTACAAGTTCGTGTGCCTGTCCCACAACACCCTGCGGGGCGCCGCGGGCGGGGCGCTGCTCATGGCGGAGCTGCTGGCTGCCAAGGGCTACTTTGACTGACCTTTGAAGGAGGACCTTTATGAAGCACATGATTTTTACAGGGGCCGCCACCGCTTTGGTGACGCCTTTCCACGGGGATGGCTCCATCGCCTGGGATGAGCTGGAGCGTTTGGTAGAGCTCCAGATAGAGGGCGGCATCGACGCCATTGTGGCCTGCGGCACCACTGGGGAAGCCGCCACCATGACCACCGAGGAGCACACCCAGGTTATCCGCTTTATCATCGAGAAAGTCCACGGCCGGGTGCCTGTGATTGCCGGCACCGGCAGCAACGACACCCAGTTCTGCGTGGAGCTCTCCCAAGAGGCCAAGGAGCTGGGCGCCGACGGCCTGCTGCTGGTGACGCCTTACTACAACAAGACCTCTCAGAAGGGGTTGCTTGAAAGCTTCAACTATGTGGCCGACAGCGTGAAGATGCCCTGCATCCTCTACAACGTGCCCAGCCGCACCGGGTGCAACATCCAGCCTGCCACCTACAAGGAGCTCTCCAAGAACCCCTACATCGTGGCGGTGAAAGAGGCCAACGGCGACATCTCCGCCACGGCCCGCACCGCGGCCCTCTGCGGCGACGAGCTGACCATCTACTCCGGCGAAGACAACCAGACTTTGCCCATTATGGCCTTGGGCGGCAAGGGCGTTATCTCTGTGTTCTCCAACGCCCTGCCCGGCACCATGCACCAGCTGGCCGACGCCATGCTGAAAGGCGATCTGGAAACCGCCCGGAAGCTCAACAGCCAGTACCTGGATTTGATGGATGGCTTCTTTATGGACGTGAACCCCATCCCCATCAAGGAGGCGCTGTACCAGATGGGGCTTATCCAGAGCCGCTTCTGCCGCATGCCCCTGACCACCATGACGGAAGAGGGCAAGGCCAAGCTCACCGCTTTGCTGCAAAAGCACAGCCTGGTGTAAGCGGGCCTTTGTGGAAAAGAAAGGAAGTCTCACTATGACAAAGATCATCCTCTGCGGCTGCAACGGCAAGATGGGCGCCGCAGTTCAGAATTTCGCCAGCCAGCGGGAGGACTGCTCCATTGTGGCGGGCGTGGACGTGGCTGGGCAGTCCCAGGGGGGCTTCCCGGTGTACGCCTCTTTACAGGATGTGCAGGAGGAGGCCCAGGTGGTGGTGGATTTCTCCCACCCCTCTGCCCTGTCCTCCATTTTGGAGTACTGCCGCAGCCACCCCGGCACGGCGGCGGTGCTGTGCACCACGGGCTACAGCGCCCAGCAGACCCAGGAAATCCAAGAGGCCGCCAAAGAGCTGCCCCTGTTCTACTCACGGAATATGTCCTTGGGCGTGAACCTGCTCATCGAGCTGGCCAAAAAGGCCGAGGCTGTTTTGGGCGACAGCTTCGACGTGGAGATTGTGGAGATGCACCACAACCAGAAGATTGACGCCCCCAGCGGCACCGCTTTGATGATTGCCGACGCCATCAACCAGGTGCGGGATGACTCCATGCAGTATGTGTACGACCGCCACTCCCAGCGGAAAAAGCGGGAGAAAAAGGAGATTGGTCTGCACTCTGTGCGGGGCGGCACCATTGTGGGGGAGCATCAGGTGATTTTCGCCGGGCAGAGCGAGGTGCTCACCCTGTCCCACTCCGCCCAGTCCAAAGAGCTGTTCGCGGCCGGGGCTGTAAACGCCGCCGTGTTTATGGCGGGCAAGGGCCCTGGGCTGTATGACATGTCCCATTTGATTTGAGGAGGGATTGCTATGAGCGCTACCACGGTTATCAGTACGGTGGACAACATCACGTTGGTGACGTTGCAGGAGTTCCCCGCCAACGTGGCCTCCATCGCCAAGGTGCTGGAGGAGATTTCCAAGTGCGGCATCAACATTGACATGATTTCCATGGCCCCCACCCACGGCGCCACCACGGGGCTTTCCTTTACCATCTCCGACGAGGATATGATTGACATCCTGGGCTTTACCTCCAAGCTGAAGCAGGAGACGGACATCGACGTGATTGTGAGCTCGGTCAACCACAAAATCTCCGTGTACGACCCCATTATGAAGAACACCCCGGGCATTGCCGCCCAGGTGTTTGGCGCCATCTCCAGCACGGACGCGGACATCCGGCTTATCACCACCTCGGAAGTGGAGATTTCCCTGCTGGTGACAGAGGCGGATTTCGACACGGTGCTGGCCGCCATCCAGGAGGCGCTGCTGTAATACATTCTCCAATAAAAAAGAAAGGGTACAGCTTTGAAACCAAGCTGTACCCTTTTTTGCGCGCTATACCGCTCTTTTATACAATGGCCTTGTGGAACACTTTCTTGCCCTTCTTGATGACCAGGCCTGCTTCAAAGTCGGCCTTGGGGAAGGTCTTGTTGATGTCGGTGACCTTTTCCTCCCCCACGGTGAGGCCCCCCTGCTGGATGAGCCTGCGGCCCTCGCCCTTGGAGCTGGCCAGGCCGGTTTTCACCAGCAAATCCAGCACGGCGATTTGGCCGTCGGTAAAGTCCTCGTCCGCCAGCTGGGTGGTGGGCATGTTGGCGGTGTCCGCCCCGGCGCCGAACAGAGCGTGGGCGCCCTCCTGGGCCTTTTTGGCCTCCTCTTCCCCGTGGACCATCTTGGTCAGCTCGTAGGCCAGAATCTCCTTGGCCTTGTTCAGCTGGCTGCCCTCCCAGGCGTCCATCTCGTCAATCTGCTCCAGGGGCAGGAAGGTGAGCATGCGGATGCACTTGAGCACGTCGGCGTCGCCCACGTTGCGCCAGTACTGGTAGAAATCGAAGGGGCTGGTCTTGTTGGGGTCCAGCCACACGGCGTTGCCGGCGGTCTTGCCCATCTTTTTGCCCTGGGAATCGGTGAGCAAGGTGATGGTCATGGCGTGGGCGTCCTTGCCCAGCTTGCGGCGGATAAGCTCGGTGCCGCCCAGCATGTTGCTCCACTGGTCGTCGCCGCCAAACTGCATGTTGCAGCCGTAGTGCTGGAACATGTAGTAGAAGTCGTAGCTCTGCATAATCATGTAGTTGAACTCCAGGAAGGACAGGCCCTTCTCCATGCGCTGCTTGTAGCACTCGGCCCGGAGCATGTTGTTCACGCTGAAGCAGGCGCCCACTTCCCGCAGCAGCTCCACGTAGTTGAGGTTTAACAGCCAATCGGCGTTGTTGAGCATCATAGCCTGGTTAGGGCCGTCGCCAAACTCGATGAAGCGCTCCATCTGGCGCTTAAAGCAGGCGGCGTTGTGGTCGATGTCCTCCTTGGTGAGCATCTTGCGCATATCCGTGCGGCCGGAGGGGTCACCAATCATGGTGGTGCCCCCGCCAATGAGGGCGATAGGCTTATTGCCAGCCATTTGCAGCCGCTTCATCAGGGTGAGGGCCATAAAGTGGCCCACGGTCAGGCTGTCGGCGGTGCAGTCAAAGCCGATGTAGAAGGTGGCCTGGCCGTTGTTTACCACCTTGCGGATTTCCTCCTCGTTGGTGACCTGGGCCAGCAGGCCCCGAGCTTGCAGTTCTTCGTACACTCCCATGTGTGTCAGTCCTTTCCAAAAAATTGATTTTTTTGAAAATGCCCCGGGAGGCTTTTTGGGAAAAAGAAAAGCCCCCTGCATTTTCACGCAGAGGGCGATAAGTCTTAAAACACTACCGCGGTACCACCTCAATTTATCACGGCCTTGCGGACGTGACCTTACCGGGCACTTCCATGCCCTGGCGGTGTAACGCCCGCCATCCGGCCGCCCCTACTGGAAGGTTCAGGGCAGCAGCTCGGGAAGGTAATTTCAGCCGCCGCCGCGCTCCCCCTTTCACCAGCCGGGGGTTCTCTTGGCCGCGGGACCGGCGCCTACTTGATTCCGTCTTCGCTGTTGAGAGCTATTATACGGCCCAAAGGGGGAAATGTCAACCCTTTTTCAGCATTTCCCCGGCCATTTCCAGCTGGAGGTCCGTCACCTGGTCGCCGCCGATAATGCGGGCCACCTCCCGCTTGCGGCCCTCGAAATCCAGCCCTTGCACCTGGGTGTAGGTGCGCTCCCCTTCCACATGCTTGGAGATGAGGAAGTGGTGGTCCGCCAGGGCGGCAATCTGGGCCAGGTGGGTGATGCACAGCACCTGCCGGTTTTGGGAGACCTGCTTCAGCTTCTGCCCCACCTTGTTGGCGGCGGCGCCGCTGATGCCCGTGTCCACCTCGTCGAAGATGAGGGTGTCCACCTTATCCTTGCCGGAGAGCACCGTCTTAATGGCCAGCATAATGCGGGAGAGCTCGCCGCCGGAGGCTATTTTGGACATGGGCTTGGGGGGCTCGCCTTTGTTGGCGGAAACCAGGAACTGGAGCTTGTCGCAGCCCATGTGGTACAGGGGCACCCGCTGGATTTCCGTTTCGAACGCAATGCCCGGCATGTTGAGGAAGGCAAGCTCCCCCTTCACCTGGGAAATAAACTGCTTGGAGGCGGCCTTGCGCTGTTCCGAAAGCTCCTTGGCCAAGGCGATGGCCGTGGTTTTCTGGGTTTCATACTGGGCCTCCAGGCGCTCCCGCTCCTCGTCGGAAAACTCAATCTGGTGGAGGCGGATGCGGCAGTCCTCCAGGTACTCCAGGATTTTCTCCTCGCTGCCGCCGTATTTCAGGCCCAGCTTGTAGAGCAAATCCAATCGCTCCTCAATGGACTCCTGGAGGGCGGGGTCAAAGTCCACCGCGGTGCCGTGGAGGATGGCATCCACGTCCTCCAGGAGGTACCCTGCCTCCTGGAGTTTTTGGGAGGCCTCCGCCAGCTCCGGCAGGTAGGCGGCCACGCGCCCCGCCTGGGCAGCGGCCTGGGAGATGCCGGCCAGCAGCCCCTCGCTCTCCTCGTCCCCGGAGAGCAGGCCCCGAAGCAGCTCCAGGGCGCTGGCGATTTTCTCGCTGTTGCGGATAAGCTCCCGCTGGGCCTCCAGCTCCTCCCGCTCCCCCACCCGCACGTTGGCGGCCTCTATCTCGTCGATTTGATAGTGGAGCAAGTCGGAGAGGCGGGCCTTCTCCCCCTCGTCGGTCTGCAGGGCCTCCAGCTGCCGCTGGGTCTCCCGCAGGGTGCGGTAGGCTGCCTGGTACTCCGCCAGCAGGCTTTCCAGGCCGGCGAAGCTGTCCAGGTACTCCATGTGGACTTCTGGAGAGAGGAGCTCGTAGCTTTCGTGCTGGCCGTGGATGGTCACCAGCCGGGGCCCCAGCTGCTTGAGCATGGAGACCGTGGCAGGCGCGCCGTTGATTTTGCAGGTGGAGCGGCCCTCCAGGCGGATGTCCCGCTGGATGAGCAAAGAGCCGTCCTCCTCCCGGGGCAGGGAAAGCTGGTCCAGCAGGGACAGGGTGTCCTCGTCCAGGCCGGTGAACAGGGCGGAGACAGAGGCGCTGTCCGTGCCGGTGCGCACCAGCTCCTTCGAGGTGCGCTCCCCCAGCACCGCGTGGATGGCGTCGATGATGATGGACTTGCCCGCGCCTGTCTCGCCGGTGAGGACAGTAAAGCCCTTTTCCAGGTCGATGGAGGCCTTTTCAATCACCGCGATATTGCGGATAAACAGTTGCGCCAGCATAGCCTGTTACCTGTTGATGAGCTTGCGGAATTCCTCTTGGGATTCCTGGGCGTCGGCCTCTGTGCGGCAGACGATGAAGATGGTGTCGTCCCCTGCCAGCGTGCCCACAAAGGCCGGCCAGTGCATGGAGTCCAAAGAGGCGCACACCGCCTGGGCCATGCCCACCATGCAGCGGATGACCAGCATGTTCTGGGCGGATTCTACCGAGAGGACGGAGTCCCCAAAGAGGGAGTAGAACTTGGAGGACATGTCGCTGATGTTCTCGCTGCCGGTGGAGTAGCGGTATTTCCCCGCGCGGGAAAGGGTCTTTACAAGGCGCAGCTCCTTGATGTCCCGGGAAACGGTGGCCTGGGTCACGTCAAAGCCGCTTTCCCGCAGGTAGCGCAGGAGCTCGTCCTGGGTGTCGATGTCGTGCTCTTTGATAAGTTCCAGAATTTTCGCGTGCCGTCGAGTTTTCATGGGGTGGGACCATTCCTTTCTGGCAATGCCTGTTCTTTGGAATATATGGGTGCGAACCCGGCCCTATTGCCGGGTTTCGATGATTTTCTGGTTGAGGATGTCGTAAAAGTCGTGGGTGCCCAGGCGGATGAAGCGGGCGCAGCGGTCCGCCGCGAAAAAGCGCAGCTGGTCGCCGGTGGAAACCTCCAGGGGCGTTTCGCCGTCCACGGAGAGGTAGAGCTTGCCGATGTTTTCGGGGATGTTCACCGCCAGGTGGGAATCCGCCCCAAAGATGACGCTGCGGTTAAACAGGGAGTGGGGGCAGATGGGCGTGTACACCAGGCAGTCCATGTTGGGCTCAATCACCGGGCCCCCTGCCGAGAGGGAGTAGGCTGTGGAGCCTGTGGGCGTGGCCACGATAAAGCCGTCTGCCCGGTAGCGGTAGGAGCGGCGCCCCAGCACCATGTTGTAGTCGATGATTTTCGCCGGCTCCCCGGAGAGGACCGCGTCGTTGATGGCGTAAAAGCCGCGGGTTTCCCCGCCGGAGGAGAGCTCCACAGAGAGCATGAGCCGCCGCTCCTCTCGGTACTCCCCCTTCACCAGGTTGGCGAGCAAAGAGAGCTGGTGGCGCTCCACCCCGGCGGTAAAGCCCAAAGTGCCGGCGTTCACGCCCAGAATGGGCTTGCCCAAGGAGGCGGCCAGCTTGGCGGTGTGGATGATGGTGCCGTCCCCGCCGATGGCGATGAACACATCGCAGGCCCGCAGGGAGTCCTCCACCCGCTCCTGGTAGATGCCGTGGGCGGTGAACAAGTCGGTTTTCAGCACGGTTTCGCAGCCGCAGCGGCCCAAAATGGAGAGCACCTCGTCGGTGCAGGTTTGGGCGGCCTCTTTGGTCAAGTTGGGCACCACAGCGATTTTCACACAGCTTCCCTCCTTTTAGACGCCCCTAGGGCGGAAATGGTCAGCCCTCGGCGGGCTTATCCAGGGCTTGGTGGGACTGCTCCACCACCTGGCGGGCTGGGGGCACCTGGGGGTTTTGCACCGGCTCCTCCGAGCGCTCCAGATAGATGAGATACTCAATGTTCCCCTCGGGCCCTTTCACAGGGGAGTAGGTCAGCCCCAAAACGGAATAGCCGTTTTCCAAGGCGAAACAGCGGATTTTCTCAATGACTTCCTCATGGACGGCCCTGTCCCGCACCACGCCTTTCTTGCCCACCTTTTCACGGCCCGCCTCGAACTGGGGCTTAATCAGGCAGACGGCCTGGCCGCCGGGGGCCAGCAGCTCCCGGACGGCGGGCAGAATCAAGGTCAGGGAGATAAAGGAGACGTCCACCGAGAAAAACTGCACCTCCTCGGGGATTTGCTCCCGGGTGAGGTACCGGGCGTTGGTGCGCTCCAGGTTGACCACCCGGGGGTCGTTGCGCAGGTTCCAGGCCAGCTGGCCGTAGCCCACGTCCACGGCGTAGACTTTCCGCGCGCCCTTTTGGAGCATGCAGTCGGTAAAACCGCCGGTAGAGGCGCCGATATCCATGCAGGTTTTGCCCTCCAAGGTGATGGGGAACTCCTCCATGGCCTTTTCCAGCTTTAGGCCGCCCCGGCTGACGTAGGGAAGGCCCTTGCCCCGGGATTCGATGCGGCACTCCTCCGGGAAGGTGTCCCCGGGCTTGTCGGCCTTTTGGTTGTCCACGTAGATTTGCCCCGCCATAATCAGGGCTTTGGCCTTTTCCCGGCTCTCCGCCAGGCCCCGTTCCGTGACGAGGATGTCAAGCCGTTTCTTCATGGGGGCCTCCTTTCTCCTGGGCCAAGGTGGCGCGCACCAGGGTTTCCATGCTTTCCGCGTTTAAGCCCAGCGTCTCCAAAGAGCGGAACATGGGCGCGTGTTTGATATAGGGGTCTGCAATGCCCCGCAGGTGGAACCGGCCCTCAAAGCCGGCTTCCTCCAGCAGGAAGGAAAAGTGCTCCCCAATGCCGCCCCGCTGGATGCCCTCCTCAAAGAAGAACACATGGCGGCAGGCGCGGGCCTCCTCCACGGCGGCGGGGTCGATGGGGATGATGCGGTTGAGCTTGATGAGCTTGAGCTGGATTCCCTCCCGCTCCAGCTTGTCCCGGCACTCCGCGGCAAAGGAGAAAATGCGGCCGTAGGTGACGATGCACAGCGGGGCGTCCTTCTCCCCGTACACGCTGGTGGGGGCGGTGGTGCTTTGGAAATAGGCGGGCTTATACAGCTCCTTCCCCCGGGGGTAGCGGATGGCGCACAGCCCCTGGCCCTTCTCCACCAGGTAGGTGAGCTGGGCGCGGAGCTCCTTAAAGTAGGCGGGGGAATACACCGTGGCGTTGGGGATGGTCTGCAAATAGGCGGCGTCGAACACGCCCTGGTGGGTTTTGCCGTCCTCCCCCACCACACCGGCGCGGTCAATGGCCAGGATGATTTTGGTGCCCTGCATGGACACATCGTGAATCAGCTCATCGTAGGCACGCTGCAGGAAGGTGGAGTACACGGCGAACACGGGGAGCATGCCCCCTGCCGCCAGGCCGCCGGCAAAGGTGACGGCGTGCTCCTCGGAAATGCCCACATCGAAGAAGCGGCTGCGGAACTCCTCCCGGAAGCCGCCCAGGCCTGTGCCGCTCTGCATGGCGGCGGTAATGGCGCAGAGCTTTTCGTTCTCCCGGGCCAGGCAGCAGAGGGTTTGGCCGAACTCGTCGGAGAAGCTTTGGGATTTTTCGCCGGTGTCGCCGGTGGTCACATCAAAGCCGGAGAGGCCGTGGTAGATGGTGGGGTCCTGCTCGGCGTACTGGTAGCCCTTGCCCTTATAGGTGCGCACGTGGAGCAGCACCGGCTTGTTGATGAGCTTGGCTGTCTCCAGGGTGACGGCCAGCTCTTTGATGTTGTGGCCGTCAAAGGGGCCGTAGTAGGCAAAGCCCATATCCTCGAAGATGGTGGTGTTGTAAAACAGGCGTTTCACCCGCCGTTTCAACCTGCGCAGCAACGTGGCGATGACAGGGCCCACCACGGGGAGCTTCTGCAAGGAGCTCTCCAGGTGGTTTTTCGTCTTGATATAGCCGGGCTTGGTGCGGATGTAGCTGAGGTACCGCGCCATGGAGCCCACGTTTTTTGAGATGGACATGGTGTTGTCATTGAGGATGACAATGAGGTTGCGGTGCATGCGCCCCGCGTTGTTCAGGCCCTCATAGGCCAGGCCGCCGGTGAGGGCGCCGTCGCCGATGACAGCCACCACGTAGCCGTCCTTGCCCTGGAGGTAGTTGGCCTCGGAGACGCCCAGGGCCGAGGAGATGGAGGTGCTGCTGTGGCCGCAGGTGAACAAATCGTAAGGGCTCTCCTCCCGGCAGGGGAAACCGGCCAGGCCGCCCTCGGTGCGGATGGTATGAAACTGCCCGTACCGGCCGGTGAGCAGCTTGTAGGGGTAGCTTTGGTGGCCCACATCCCAGACGATGGTGTCCCGGGGCGGGGAAAAGGCCAGCCCCAGGGCAACGGTGAGCTCCACCACCCCCAGGTTGGAGGCCAGATGCCCGCCGTTGGCGGAAACAGTGTCGATGATGACACGGCGCATCTCCTCGCAAAGGGATTCCAGCTCTTCCCCGTCAAAGCCCTTGATATCCTCTGGGGAATGTATTTTTTCCAGCATTGCCATAAAGGGACAACTCCAATCGGGTCAAAGCAGGCCGTTTTGGAGCTTGGCGGCTGTGACCGTATTTTTCAGCAGCATGGCGATGGTCATGGGCCCAACACCGCCGGGCACCGGGGTGATATACGAGGCCACCGGCTCCACCGCGGCAAAGTCTACGTCGCCGCAAAGCTTGCCGTTCTCGTCCCGGTTCATGCCCACGTCGATGACCACGGCGCCGGGCTTGACCATATCCGCTGTGACAAAGCGGCTCTTGCCCACGGCGGACACCAGAATGTCCGCCTGGCGGGTGACTTCCGGCAAATCTTTGGTGCGGCTGTGGCAGATGGTGACGGTGCCGTTCTGGTGGAGCAGCAGCATAGCCATGGGCTTGCCCACAATGTTGCTGCGGCCGATGACCACGCAGCGCTTGCCCTCCACGGGGATGTCATAGGCCTGCAGCAGCTCCATGATGCCGGCGGGGGTGCAGGGCAGGAAGTGGTAGTCCCCCATCATGATTTTGCCTACGTTGTAGGCGTGGAAGGCGTCCACGTCCTTTTGGGGGTCGATGGCCTCCACCACGGCGCCCTCGTCCAAGCCCTTGGGCAGGGGGGATTGCACCAAAATGCCGTGGATGTCCTCCTTGTGGTTGAGGGTGTCCACCAAAGCCAGCAGTTCCTCCTGGGTGGTGGAGGCGGGCAGGGCGTACTCCTCGGAGTGGATGCCCGTGGCCTGGCAGGCCTTTTTCTTGTTGTTCACGTAGATGCGGGAGGCAGGGTCCTCCCCCACGATGACCACGGCCAAGCCGGGGCAGACGCCCTGCCCCTGCAAGGCGGCCACCTCTTGGGCCACCTGTTCCTTCACCTTGGCGGAGACCGCCTTTCCATCCATACGTGTCGCCATATCCATTCCCCTTCCTTCCAACAGTGTTTTATGTGTTATTTGGTTTCCGCTTCCTTGGCTGCCGCTTCGCTTTCCTCTTGAGAAGCAGGCTCCTCGCCCTTTTCCTGGGGGGCTTCCTTGGCGGTTTTTTCCTCCAGGGGGTCAGAGAAGATTTCCCGCACCTCTTCCTCGGGCAAATCCCCAAAGATGGTGCTGGCGATGTGTTCCTCCTCCGGCTGGGGCTCGGCGGCTTCCACCAGGCACACGGCCTCCATGACATGGGGGTCGCCGCAGCCGGTCAAGCTGGTCTTGTGGCGGAACACCACCAGCAAAATAATGCCGGCCACCACGCAGGCCGCGGCAATCACCTGGGACACCCGCAGGCCGGTGCCGGGGATAATCAGGCTGTCGGTGCGCAGGCCCTCGATGAAAAAGCGGCAGGCGCCGTACCAGACGATGTACAGCAGGAAGGTCTGGCCGTCGTACCGGCGAAGCTTCCTGGTGAAGAAGTGCAGCAGCACAAAACCCAGCAGGCACAGGAGGGACTCGTACAGGAAGCAGGGGTGTACGTTGCCGTCCACCACCAAGGCGGTGTTGTCGCTGTGCATGCCCCAGGGCAAATCCGTGGCGGAGCCGAAGGCCTCCTGGTTGATGAAGTTCCCCCAGCGGCCAATGCCCTGGCCGATAAGAAAGCCCAAGGAGGCGATGTCCAGCACGGCAGCGACTTTCATTTTGCGGATTTTCGCCATCAGGCCCCCAAAGACCACCGCGCCGATTAAGCCGCCGTAAATGGCCAGACCGCCGTCGTGGATTTGGAAAATCTCCATGGGGTTCTCCCGGTACTTGTCGCCGGGGTAGAACACCACATAGAACAGGCGGGCGAAAACCACGCCGGCAATCAGGCCCACAATGACCACGTCAAACAGGCGGTTGACATCGATGTTCATCTTTTTACAGCTGTAGCTGGCGTAAACCAAAGCCAGCAAAAAGCCCACCGCGATGATGATTCCGTACCAATAGACACTGAACCCGCCAATGGAGAAGGCCACCGTGTTCACGGTGAACTCCAGCCCCAGGTGGGGGAATGTGATGTGATGCGTCATGAGGGTTTCCTCCTTCGGCCTAAGGCCGTGTGTTTTTAGTGGGGCAGGATGACGGAAAGCACGCTGCGCTCCCGCTGGAAAACCTTGCGCAGGCGCTCTTCCCCATCTTCCAGGCGCAAAGACGCCAGGGAATCGATATAGGTGAAAAGCTCCCTGCCTTTCAGGTGCATATTCACCAGGCCGTTGGCGATGCTGCCGGTACTGTTCAGCGCCGCCACAAGCTCGCCGTACAGCGCCCGCTTGGAGCGCTCAAAGGCCTCGGCCGGGATGCCCTCCCGCTGGAAGCGCTCCACTTCCTCCAAAATGGCCTGGGCCACCGCCTGGGGGTCTTTGGACTCCCCGGAGAACATCACCGTGGCGTAGCCGTTGCCCTCGAAGTACTCGTAAGAGAAGCTGGACTCGTTGACCAGGCCCTGGTCCAGCAGCCGCCGGAACAAGGGCGAGGCGTCGGAAGCCAAGGTTTCCAGCAGCACTTCCGTGGCTGCCACGTCCTTCTCGCTGCGGGGCTGGTCCGCCCCGGGCTCCTTAAAGCCGAACTGGAACAGGGGCGACGCCACAGAGAGGCGCTCCTCCACCACAGGCTGGACGATGGTGTCCGGCTCCTGGGGGAACACCCGCTTCACCGTCACAGGCGCGGCGGGCTTGAGCATCTTGTCGCAGACAGCCAGGGCCTTGTCCACCTGGAAGTTGCCGGCGATGGCAAGGACCATATTCCCCAGGTTGTAGAAGGTGTTGTAGCACCGGTACAGCAGCTCCGGCGTGATTTTCGCGATGCTCTCCACTGTGCCGGCAATGTCCTCCCGGATGGGATGGCTGTGGTACATGGCCTTGAGGTAGTTGAACATCACCCGCCACTGGGGGTCGTCGTCGTACATTTTGATTTCCTGGCCGATGATGCCCTGCTCCTTGCGGACGGTCTCCTCTGTAAAGTAGGGGGACTGTACAAAGTCCAGCAAAATCTCCAAGGACTGGTACACCTGGTCCGTGGTGGAGAACAGGTAGCAGGTGGACTCGAAGGAGGTGAAGGCGTTGGCGCTGGCCCCTGTTTTGGAGAAGCGCTCGAAGGCGTCCCCCTCCTCGCTTTCAAAGAGCTTGTGCTCCAAGTAGTGGGCAATGCCCTCGGGCACGGATTCGGGGCCAGCCTCGTCGCTGCGCTGGAAGCAGTTGTCGATGGAGCCGTACCGGGTGCCGAAAATGGCGTAGGTGGTGCTGCAATGCTCCTTGGGGTAGAGCAGCACCGTCAGGCCAGAGGGGTGCTCCACCTGGTAGTAGCTGTCCCCCACCTGCTTGCCGGTGATTGTCTTAGCCATGCTGGGCGCCTCCTTTCAAGGTGTACACTGCCGCCAGGCGAAGCCGGCCCGCGGCCTCCACCACCTGTTCCCGGGTGTAGGAGAGTATCTGCTGGACGGCCTCCTCCTGGGAGAGGACGCAGCCGTTGAAGGCCTGGCCCAGGTAAGAGCCCTCCACGGCGGCCAGGGAATCTGTCACCGAGCGCTGGGAGTTGACCAACGCCAGCTTGGCGGAGAGCAGCTCCTCCTCGGTGAGTTCCCCCTGCTGCAAGGCCGCCAGCTGCTGGCAGATGGCCTCCTCGGCTCGCTCCAGGTTGGCGGTTTCCACGCCGCTCTCAATGAACATGGCGCGGTTGCCGGCGCCCATGCCCGTGGAGCAGTAATAGCAGAGGCTCATTTTCTCCCGGACGTTTTGGAACAGCTTGGAGCTGGGCACGCCGCCCAAAGCCGCGGCCATCAGGCGGAACAGGGGGCGCTCCTCTGGGGTGTAGTCCGCCAGGTAGGCCATAGACAGCTTGGACTGGGACAAGGGCTGCTCCTCGGTGAGGCGGCGGGCCTCGCCAGGGGCCTGATAGGCCAGCAGGCCGGTGGGCTGTGCCTTGCCCAGGCCGGCAAACCGGGCGCGGAACGCCTCCACGTCCGGGACGCAGTCGCCCAGGGCGAAAATCTCGATTTTGGCGTTCTGCAAAAGCTCCTCCCACCCCGCGGTGACGGCGCGGCGCTCCAGGGCTTCCACATCCGCCCGGGAGCCGCACCGGCCCAGGCCGGCGTTTTGCCCCTGGAACAGCAGCTCCTCGCAGCGCTGGTGGGCGTAGACCATCTTGTCGTTGTACTCGGAATCCAGCATTTCCAGAAGCTGGCGCTGCTCCTGTCGGAAGCCCTCCTCTGGGAACAGGCCTTCCTGGTCCTTGAGGGGGTCAAAGAGCACGTCGAACAGCAGGCCGGTGAGCTGGGCGAACATATCCTCGCCCCCAAAGGCGTAGCGGCTGGAAATGCCGTTGGCGGACAGGGACAGCACCTGGAAGTCCCCCATCTTCCGCACGCTGTTGCTGAGGGATGCGCCGTACAGCTGAGCCAGGCGGCCGTTTAAAGCGGTGTAGTCGGGGTAAGCCCGGGTGGCCCGGCTGGCCAGCGAGGGCAAAATGGCGTTGCGGGCCGCGGTGGCCTGCTCCAAGGGCAGGAACAGGTTGACAGAGACCTTCATGGTCTTAAACCGCGGGTCTGTAAAGGTATGCAGCGTTACAGCATCGCTGAGGCGCTGGGATTGTAATACACTCATACGTTTTTAAAACCTTCCCAAAAAGTGATTGTAAAAAGGACGAAATGCTACAAAAGGATGACTGCATAAATATGCTCTGTCAAATTGATAGTATATCACATTCCGCGGCGTTTTGAAAGAGCTATCAAAAAATTCACAAGAGACAGCAAAAGGGCCGCCGCGAAAGGCGGCAGCCCTTAAAAACAAGGTATTCTGTTACAGCGTGCCGAAGATGCGGTCCCCGGCGTCCCCCAGGCCAGGGAGAATGTAGCCGTTCTCGTTGAGGCACTCATCCACGGCGGCGCAGTAGATGTGTACATCGGGATGGGCCTTGGTCAGTGCCTCCAGGCCTTCCGGCGCGGCGATGACGCACAGGAACTTGATGCTCTTGGGATGGCTGCGCTTGACGATGGTGATGGCATCGATGGCGGAGCCGCCGGTGGCCAGCATGGGGTCCAGGACGATGACGTCGCGCTCGTCAATATCCTGGGGCAGCTTGTTGTAATACTCCACAGGCTTCAAGGTTTCGTGGTCCCGGTACAGGCCGATATGGCCCACCTTGGCGGAGGGCACCAGCTCCAACATGCCCTCTACCATACCCAGGCCCGCCCGCAGGATGGGCACAAAGGCCAGCTTCCGCCCGGCGATGACCTTGGTGGTGGTCTTCTGCATGGGGGTGACGGTTTCCACATCCATCAGGGGCAGGTCCCGGGTGGCCTCGTAGCACATCAGCGTGGCAATCTCGCTGACCAGCTCCCGGAAATTTTTGGTGCCGGTGGACACATCCCGCAAAAAAGTGAGCTTGTGCTGGATGAGCGGGTGGTCCATGACGAAAACATTCTCATATTGCTGCATGATTTGTTCCTCCAAATTTGGTAATCTTTAAAGGGCGCCTTCCTCAATCTGGGCGATTTGGTCGATGCGCCGCTGGTGGCGGCCGCCCTCGAACTCTGTGTGCAGGAAGATGTCCACCAGCTTTACGGCGGTCTCCTTGTCGATGACCTTGCCGCCCATGCACAGGATGTTGGCGTTGTTGTGGCGGCGGGTCATCTCGGCGCAGAACTCGTTGGTGCACAGCGCCGCGCGGATGCCCTTCACCTTGTTGGCGGCCATGGAGATGCCAATGCCCGTGGAGCAGACCAGCACCCCGAAATCCGCCTGGCCAGCGGCCACCGCTCGGGCAGCCTTGGCGGCGATGGGGGCGTAGTCCACCGAATCCGTGTTGTAGGCGCCGAAGTCCTCATAGGGGATTTGGCGCTCCTCCAAATAGCCCCGGACAGCCTCTTTCAGCTCGAAGCCGCCGTGGTCACAGCCAATCGCAATTTTCATTTCAATACAAACTCCTTTCCGAACCTTCAGCCGTTGGCTTGTTCAGCCTGGCGTTTTTTCAGCTCACGCTCCGCCTGGGGCAGGCGCAGGTACACAGGTGCCAGCTCCCCGGCGGAGACGGTTTTGCCCTCTTTAGCGGCCTGTTCCCCCAGCAGCGCCACAGAGGAGGCCCGCTGGTACCGGACGCCCTCTGGGGCCAGGCGGGCGCCCCACATGGAGAACGCCTGGTGGCACAGGGCCGCCCCGTCCCCCAGCAGGAGGACCTCCCGGCCATGGGGCCACAGCTCGCCCTCCAGCTCCTTGATGGGCAGGGCGCGGTCCTCCGTCAAGCGGTGGAGAGCGCCGCCCTCCGAGCGGAACAGGGCGTTGTACACCTGGCCGCAGCGGGCGTCCATCACGGCGCAGAGAATGGCGTCCTCGTAGGGGATGCCGCTGTAGGCAATGGCCTCCAATGTGGAAACCCCCACGCAGGGGATATTTTTAGGCAAGGCAATTCCCTTTACACAGGAGACGCCGATGCGCACCCCCGTAAAGGAGCCAGGCCCATGGGAAACGGCGATGGCGTCCAGCTCCCCGCAGGAGCGGCCCACCGTTTGCAGCAGGCCCTCCACCATGGGGAGCAGCGTCTGGCTGTGGACCTGCTTGGTGTTGCAGTAGAATTCCCCCAGCAGCTTGCCGTCCTCCACCAAAGCGGCAGAGGCGGCCACCGCGGAGGAATCAATCCCCAGTGTCAGCATGCGTTCCCCCTCCTTTCCAACCTTCTATGGTAATGATTCTGTCGTTGTCCCCTTCCCCGGGGCGGATGTCCACGGCGATGACGTCCTCCGGCAAAGCGCCGGCGACGTTCTCGCTCCACTCTATCACCAGCACACAGCCTGTACCCAGGTAATCGAAGAAGCCGGTGGAGTACAGGTCGTCCCAGCTGTCCACGCGGTACATGTCAAAGTGCTCCACCGTCAGGCGGCCGGTGTACTCGTTGACCAAGGCAAAGGTGGGGCTGGAGGCTACGTCCCCGGCCCCCAGGCCTATAGCCAGGCCGCGGGTGAAGGCGGTCTTCCCCGCCCCCATGCCGCCGGTGAAGGCGATGACTTCCCCGCCCCGCAAATCCTGGGCCAGGCGCTGGGCCAAAGCGCTGGTCTCCTCGGGGGAATGGGTGATAAACTGCTCCGCCATGCTTAGAACAGCCCGTGGATGACGGCGTTCTCGTCCACGTCAATCTTCTCGGCGGCGGGGACTTTGGGCAGGCCGGGCATGGTCATGATGTCCCCGGCGTAGGCCACCACAAAGCCGGCGCCGTTGGAGAGCCGCAAATCCCGGATGGTGATGGTGAAGTCCGTGGGACGGCCCAGCAGCTTGGCGTTGTCCGACAGGGAGTACTGGGTCTTGGCGATGCACACAGGCATGCTGTCCCCGCCCAGGGCCTTGATGTCCTTCAGGGATTTCTGGGCGGCGGCTGTAAAGCTCACGCCCTTGGCACCGTAGATTTTCTGGGCGATGGCGGTGATTTTCTCCTCCACCGTGGCCTCGATGGGATAGATGGGCGCGAAGTGGCTCTTGCCCTCGTTCTCCTCGATGACGCGGCAGATGGTCTGGGCAAGCTCCACGCCGCCTTCGCCGCCCTTGGCGAAGACTTCGGACAGGGCGTAGGAAACGCCCAGCTCCTGGCAGCAGCGGTCGATGACAGCCAGCTCCGCGTCGGTGTCGGAGCCAAAGCGGTTGATGGCCACCACCACCGGCACGCCGAACTTCTGCATGTTCTCCACGTGGGCCTTCAGGTTGACGATGCCCTTCTCCAAGGCGGGGACGTTCTCCGCGGAGAGCTCCGCCTTGGGCACGCCGCCGTTGTATTTCAGCGCACGCACAGTGGCCACCACCACCACGCAGGAGGGGGCCAGGCCAGCCATGCGGCACTTGATGTCCATAAACTTCTCCGCGCCCAGGTCGGAGCCGAAGCCCGCCTCGGTGATGCAGTAGTCCGCCAGCTTCAGAGCCAGGCGGGTGGCCCGCACGGAGTTGCACCCGTGGGCGATGTTGGCAAAGGGCCCGCCGTGCATAATGGCGGGGGTGCCCTCGATGGTCTGCACCAGGTTGGGGTTCACGGCGTCCCGCAGCAAAGCGGCCATGGCGCCCTCGGCTTTGATGTCGCGGGCGTAGACCGGCTCGCCGGCGTAGGTGTAGGCGATGAGGATGTTCCCCAGGCGCTCTTTCAGGTCGTCCATATCCTTGGCCAGGCACAGGATGGCCATGACCTCGGAGGCCACGGTGATGATAAAGCCGTCCTCCCGGGGCACGCCGTTGATTTTGCCCCCCAGGCCGATGACGATGTTCCGCAGGGCGCGGTCGTTCATATCCAGGCAGCGCTTGATTTGGATGCGCCGGGGGTCGATGCCCAAGGCGTTGCCCTGCTGCAGGTGGTTATCCAGCATGGCGCAGCACAGGTTGTTGGCGGAGGTGATGGCGTGCATGTCCCCGGTAAAGTGGAGGTTGATGTCCTCCATGGGCAGCACCTGGGCATAGCCGCCCCCCGCGGCGCCGCCCTTGATGCCGAACACCGGCCCCAGGGAGGGCTCCCGCAGGGCGATAACGGCGTTTTTGCCAATCTTCGCCATGGCCTGGCCCAGGCCCGCGGTGGTGGTGGTTTTGCCCTCACCGGCGGGGGTGGGGTTGATGGCCGTCACCAGCACCAGCTTGCCGTCTGGCTTGCCAGCCAGGCGGGCAAAGGCCCGCTCGTTGATTTTGGCCTTATACCGGCCGTACAGTTCCAGCTCTTCCTCTTGGATGCCCAGCTCCGCCGCGATTTCCGCGATGGGCCGGAGCGTTGTGCTTTGCGCGATTTCGATGTCTGAAAGCATTCCCCGTCACCTTTCTGGCCGGATAACGGCCATCAAAATTGATTTGCTTGAACGACTCTATTATAAAATATCTGGCGGGATTAGTAAAGAGCGAAACAAAAATCTTGAAAGCCCTTGCGCCGGTATGCTATAATGATTTGACATAAATTCCAGTTGGAGAGGGTGTCTCAATTGCGTATAGAGCTATATGCGGCAAGGCATGGGGAAACCGTCGCGAATCTTGAGAACCGCTTGTGCGGCAAAGATACAGATTCCCCTTTGACGCAGGAGGGGGTCGCGCAAGCCCGCCTTTTAGGAGAGGGTTTGAAGGGCATTCCTTTTGACAAAGTGTATTCCAGCCCATTGCAGCGGGCGGTTGCCACTGTAAAAATCGCCTTTGGCGAGTCCCGCAAAATTTGCGTGGATGGCCGTTTGGCGGAAATTGGCTTAGGCGTGATGGACGGCTTGACCTATGAAGAGGCTGCGGAAAAGTATCCCGCATCAGGAATGCTGTTTTTCTCAAAACCCAGTTCGTACAAAGCGCCATCCGGCGGTGAATCCATAGAAGCTGTTATGGAACGGGTAAGCTCGTTCCTCGCCGATTTGGAAAGCCAGGAAGGAAAAACTGTGTTTGTTCAAACACACGGCTATGTATTACGGGTCTTGTATGCTTGTACCCACGGCAAATCCATGGCGGCGCTTGATGAATCCCCGCACTACGCAAACTGCGATGTAACCCACTATACGTACTGTTCCGGAAAATGGGAACTGCAATAAGGAATGGATAATAATGGATAACTCGGCTTGGAAAACTCCAACGCCGCGCCCCGGGTAGAAACGGGGCCTGTGTGAAAGAATAGGGATGCTATGGTTTTACGTTGTATCAAAGGGATTTGGAAATATATCAAGAGGGTGGACATCCTCCTGTGGCTGATAGTGGCGGCGATTTCCGCCTACAGCCTTGTTTTGCTGCGCAGCGTGGACAGCGCCGTGGGCTCCAGCTACTTCCGCACCCAGGTGTTCGCCATCGCCTTGGGCGTGGCGGGGGCTGTTGTCATCTCCCTGCTGGACTATGGGGAGTTGGCCAATTTCTGGTACCTGCTGGCGGGCTTTTCTGTGTTCTTAATGATTTACACCGCCATTTTTGGCGAGGCGGTCCAGGGCAGCGGCGGCGTGAACGCCCGGGCGTGGATTAACATCGCGGGCAGGACGTTCCAGTCCTCCGAGCTGGTGAAAATCTTCTTCTGCCTGACTTTCGGCAAGCACCTGGACACCCTGCGCAAAAAGGGGCTTATTGACAACCCCCTGCACGTGGTGCTGCTGGGGTGCCACGCTTTGGTGCCCATGCTGCTGTGCGAGCTCCAGGGCGACACCGGCGCCGCGGTGGTCTTTTTCGCCATGTTCGTGGTGATGAGCCTGGCGGCCCATGTAAAGCTGCGGTACTTTGCAGTGCTGGGCGGGCTGGTGCTTATCGCCATCCCCATCCTGTGGCAGTTTGTCATGGACGAATACCAAAAGGCCCGCATTGTGGCCCTGTTCAACCTGGACAACGTGGAGGTGCAGGCCAACGAGGGCTACCAGCAGTACCAGGGCATGATTTCCATCGGCAGCGGGAAGTTCTCCGGCCAAGGGCTGTTCCAGGGCAGCCGGGTGGCCAGCAACAGCGTGCCCTTCCAGCAGAGCGACTACATCTTCTCCGTGGCCGGGGAGGAGCTGGGCTTTATTGGCTGTTCGCTGATTCTGCTGCTGCTGTTCCTGCTGCTGGTGAAGATTCTCCACGTGGCCCACTCCTCCCGGGACGACTTGGGAAAATACATCTGCTTTGGCTACTTTGGCATCATCGCGCTGCAGTCCATCTCCAACATTGGCATGTGCCTGGCGCTGCTGCCTGTAATGGGCGTGACGCTGCCCTTCTTCAGCGCGGGCGGCTCCTCGGCGGCGTGCATGTACTTTGGCATCGGGCTGGTGCAAAGCGTCTACATGCGCCGGAAGGAAAGCGACGGCCTGCGGCTGAAACGGAAAACGCCCCTGCGCTTTACCTACAGCCGGGTGAAAAACAACTGAACCTGCCATGTGAAAACCGCCCTCTGGGAAGTCCTCCAGGGGGCGGTTCTTGTTATACATGTTTCTAGCAGCTGATGGTTACGCCTTGCGGCATGCCAGGCCGGCGGCGGTGGAAAGCAGCTCCACGGTCTCCCCGGCGGCCAGGGAAAGCGCCGCCTTGGCGCCCTGGCAGGAAACCTCCCCCTGGTAGGGGAAGTCCGCGGTGATGGCGGCTTTCTCCAGCTTGCCGTCCTTCCAGGAGAGGGACACGGTCAAGCCGCCCTTGGCCCGCAGGCCCTCCACAGAGCCGTTTGCCCAGGCCTTGGGCAACGCGGGCAGCAGCTTTACAGCCTGAGGGCTGCTTTGCAGCAAAGTGGCGGCAATGCCGGCGATGCCCCCGAAGTTGCCGTCGATCTGGAAGGGCGGGTGGTTGTCGAACAGGTTGGGCAAGGTGGATTTCCCCAGCAGCAGCTGGATGTTCTCCCCCGCCTTTTCCCCGTCCTCCAGAGAGACCCAGAAGTTGATAATCCAGGCGCGGCTCCAGCCGGTGTGACCTCCTCCGTGGGAAAGGCGGCGCTCCAAGGTCTTGCGGGCGGCCTGGGCCAGCTCCGGGGTGCCCTCGGGGGTGATTTGGTGGCCGGGATGGAGGGCGAACAGGTGGGACATGTGCCGGTGGCCCACCTCCACCTCCTCGTACTCCTCCAGCCACTCCTTCAAGGTGCCGTTGGAGGCCACCTCAGGCTGGGGCAGGTCTTTCAGGATTTCCTGGAGCTGGGCGGCCAGCTCCTGCTCGCAGCCCAACAGCTCACAGGCGGAGATGCAGCCCCGGAACAGCTCTGTCAATATCTCGCTGTCCATGGCGCAGCCCTCGCACAGGCAAGCCACGGCGCCGCTGGGATGGACATAGCGGTTCTCCGGGGAGAGGGTGGGCGAAACCACCCAGCGGTCCTTGGCGTCCCGGATGAGGGTGTCCACAAAGAACAGGCAGGCGTCCCGCAGCAGGTGGAAGTGCTCCCGGAGGAACTCCTTATCCAAGGTGTACTCGTACCGCTCCCAGATGTGGGTGCACATCCAGGCGGCGCCCATCATCCAATAGGTGGAGGAGATGCAGCTGTCCTGGGGCGCGCAGTCCCCCCACAAATCGGTGTTGTGGTGGGCCACAAAGCCCCGGGCGCCGTACATCTTCTGGGCCACCTCTTGGCCACGGGGGTACATGCGCTCCAGCAAATCGAAGAAGGGCAAGTGGCACTGGGAGAGGTTGCACACCTCCACCGGCCAGTAGTTCATCTCCGTGTTGATATTGATGGTGTACTTGCTGTCCCAGGCAGGCTGAAGCTGGTCGTTCCACACGCCCTGGAGGTTGGAGGGCAGAGAGCCCGGCCTGCTGGAGGCGATGGTCAGGTAGCGGCCAAAGGCGAAGTACAGGGCCACCAGCCCCAGGTCCTCCTCCCCGTTCTGGACGCGGGCCAGGCGCGCATCGGTGGGCAGGACCTCCAAGGCGCTGTCCGCTGCCAAGGTGAGGCGGGCGCGGTTGTACAAAGTCTGGTAGTCCTGGAGGTGGGCCTGCCACAGCTCCCGCTCCGGCAGGGACGCGGCGTCCAGCACCCGGCGGCACTCCTCCACCGGGTCCTCCACGCGGTAGGTGGTGGCGGCTGTCCAGGTGAGGGTCGCCTGGTCGGCGTTTTTTACCACCAGGTACTCCCCCACCATCTCCACGGTGCCGCCCACGGCGGAGGCCCGCAGCATGGAGCAAAACCGGATGCCCTCGCCGCCGGTGTAGTAGATGGCGTTCTGCTCCTTATCCTGGAAGGTGCCGTCGGTATAGCGGCCCCGGTGCATGCGCACCTGGAAGCTGACCCCGCCCTTGCCGCCGCTGCCCAGGCGCACCACCATCACGTTGTGAGGGGCGCTGATGTAGGCTTCCCGGGTGTAGTCCACGCCGCCGCTGGTGTAGGACACAGTGCACAGGGCGTTGTCCAAATCCAGCTGGCGGGTGTAGTGCTCCACCTCCCCTGCCTGGTTTTCCATGGTCAGGTAGATGTCCCCCAAAGTCTGGTACATCCGCTCAAACTCCGGGGTGCCGGCCATGGCCAAGGTGGCCAGGTTCTCGGCCTGGGCAATGTCGCCCTCCCGCAGCAGCCGGCGGATTTCCGGCAGGTTGTTTTTGCAGTCCGGGTTCACCCTATCGCGGAACCCCCCAGACCACACGCTGTCCTCGTTGAGCTGGATACGCTCGGCCACCGGGCCGCCAAACACCATGGCCCCCAGCTTGCCATTGCCCAGGGGAAGGGCGCTGTTCCAGTCCTCCGCCGGGCTTTGATACCACAAACGCATGGCAATTACTCCTCCCAAATGTTGAATATAAAAGCCCCCCGGCGGCCTTTCCAACCGGGCGCGCCGGGGAGCTTTGGTCCGAGTCCATCCTACCACACTTTAGGCGCCGCGTCAAACAGTTTTTGCGAAACGTTTTATTGGATTTAATCCAGGTGATAGTATGGGAGTATCGGAAGGCATCTCACAGTTTAAATTTTATCGTTTTCAGCTCAAAGGGCCGCAGGGTAAAGGAGAGCTCCCGCTGGGTGTGGGGCTGGCCCTCCTGGCGCTCCAGCAGGTTGCACGGGCACCAGGACTGGAACTGGAAGTCCGCCTGGAAGGACACCCGGGCGTGCCTGCCCTCCTTCTCGTGGAAGCGCAGAATCAGCGCGCCGCCGTCCTCGGCCACCTTCATGGCGTCGAAGGTGACGCCGGGGACATCCCCCTGCCACAGGCCGCCAAGGGGCGCTGTCTCCCCCTGGAACACCAGGGGCGGGTCGTTGAGCTCCCAGGCCTCCTGGTCCACCGCCGCCTGGTACCACTCGCCGCTGTGGGGGAACAAGGCGTAGGTGAAGGTGTGGGTGCCCTGGTCGGCGTGGTCGTCGGGGCGGTTGGAGGCTTTCAGCAGCGTCAGGCTCATGACGCCGTCGTGGATATCGTAGCCGTATTTGCAGTCGTTGAGCAAGGCGGCGCCGTAGCCGGGCTCGGCGTAATCGGCCCACTTGTGGCCCACCGATTCAAACTTGGCGAACTCCCAGCTGGTGTTCTTGGTGGTGGGGCGCTCCATGCTGCCAAACTGGATGTCGAACCGGGCGCGGTTGGAGTGGATGTCCACCGGGAAGTCCGCCTTCATCACCAGCTCCCGCTCCTGCCAATCCACCCAGGTGGAAAAGTCCACACGGGCGGTGTGGGCGTAGGCTGTCATGCGCTGGACCAGCTGGGACTTGCCAAACTGGTAGCGGAACTCCACCACGGCCCGCAGGGCATTGTTCTCCACCACGGTGACAGCGGTGGGGGCGCCGATGCCCCAGCCCTTCCGGCGATGGGAGTACTCCAGCTCCCAGGCGTCGTAATTCCGGGGGCGGTCCTCGTAGAGGGTGATGGCGTTGGCCTTGCGGCCCTGGGGCACCAGCTCCCTGTCCTCCCGCTTATCGTAGATGCTGGTCAGCTGGCCGTTTTCGTCCCACTCCAGGCGGAGAAGGGCGGTTTCCAGGCCGTGTTCCAGCAGTGTGGCGCAGGCCGGGGCCTCTGGGGCGGGGCCGTCCTTCACCAGCAGCTTGACGCTATCCAACGCGGGCAGGGGCAGCAAGGCCACAGCGCCGCCCTGGGTCAGGGCCTGGGGCGGGACAGTGCCGTCCTCCAGCCGCAGGTGGCGGCCGGTGAAGTCCCCTTCCAGCTCCACCAGGCTGGAGCGCTGCCAGTTGGCGTTGTTCCACACGGTGAACAGGCCCTGCTCCCCGCTGGGCTGGGCGGCGGCCTCCAAGGCCTGGCGGGCCAAGGATTCCGCCTGGGCGTAGAAGGCGTGGCTGTCCTCATAGACAGAGCCAATGGAGGAGCCGGGGATGATGTCGTGGAACTGCTGGCAGAGGACGATTTTCCAGGCCTCCTCCAGCTGGCGGCGGGGCTGCTCCATGTCGCGGCCACGGCAGGCGGCCGCTGCCACGGCGGCTTCGGCGGAGCGGAGCAGGAACTCCATGCGGCGGTTGGCCTTTTTGTTATAGGCCTGGGAGGTGTAGGTGCCCCGGTGGAACTCCAGGTAGAGCTCGCCGTCCCACACAGGGACATAGCCATCCCGGGGGTTTTCCTCCACCGTCTTGTGGAGCTGCTGGCAGAACTGGTCCACCCGGCCCACCTTGACCCCAGGCATGCCGGGGACGCGGCCCACCCGGCGGGCGGATTCCAGCATATCCCGGTTGGGGCCGCCGCCGCCGTCGCCGTAGCCCATGCAGGTGAGCAGGGAGGTGTTCAAGTCCTTGTTGTAATAGCTCTCCCACACGGAAGCAATCTGCCGGGGTGTGGCGGTGCCGCCGCTGCAGGCGCCGTCCCCCTTGATGAAGTGGGTCAGCACCGAGGTGCCGTCCAGGCCACGCCAGTAGAAGGTGTCGTAGGGCAGCTGGTTCTGGTCGTTCCAGCCCAGCTTGGTGGTGATGAAGGTGTCAATCTCGCACTGTTTGAGAATCTGGGGCAAAGCGGCGGAGTAGCCGAACACGTCCGGCAGCCACAGGAAGGTGCTCTTTTTGCCGAACTCCCCCTCGAAAAACCGGGTGCCATAGAGGAACTGCCGCACAAAGGACTCCCCCGAGGGCAGGTTGCAGTCGCACTCCACCCACATGCCGCCTCCAGGCTCCCAGCGGCCCTCCTGTACCCGGCGCTGTATCATCTGGTAGAGCTGGGGGTAATCTTGGCGGATGTACTCATACTGCTGGGGCTGGGTGTGCAGAAACAGGTACTCGGGATAGCGCTCCATCAGCCGGTTGACCGTGGAGAAGGAGCGGGCGCACTTCTCGTGGGTGTGGCAGATGCGCCACAGCCAGGCGTTGTCGATGTGGGTGTGGCCCACCACGGTGACATTGACCTCTTTCTCCACCGGGGCCAGGGTTTTCTCGATGAGGGCCACCGCCTCCCCGCAGGAGCGGGAGAAGGCCTCCCGGCTGACGCCGCTGGTGTCCACCAAATCCCAGGCCTTGGCGGCCAGGTTCAAAATGCGGGGCTTGTCGGGGCTGTCATCGGGCAGGACGCTGTGGGCCTCCAGCAGGCAGGAAAGCCAATAGTAGAGGCTGTCGGCGTTTTCGTCCAGCAGCGCCAAGGCGGCACTGGTGATTTTGTGCTCCACCGGGTGGGGCGGCTCCTGGTCTGTCAGGCCGGACCACAGGCGGAACTCCAGGCACAGCTTCCCCTCCCGGGGCAGGGGCGTCTCCTGGTGGTTTTGGTCCACCGCCTGCCAGGGCTCCCCGTTGACGTAGAGCAAGCTTTCAAAGCCCTGGGTGGCGCCGCCGTTGGTGGTGCCAAAGCAGAAACGCCCCCACACGCGGTCCGGCAGGCCAGCGGGCAGTTCCACCTCCGCGCGCAGCCACAGCCAGCGGTCGTAGCCCTGCCAGTAGTCCCCCACCTGCATCTGGCCCGTATAGCGCGCAGGGGGCTGGGCGCCCAAAGCGCCGCCGTCCTCCGCCGCATCAAAGGACCGGATGGGCACCAACGGCTCCCAGCGCTCCTCCCGCAGGCGGGCGGCGGCCCGGCTGAGCCGCTCGTAATTGTAAAAACGGAATGGCATACTTTTCCCCTCCCAAAGAGAATCGATACGGTTTTCCCCGCGCCTAGCCGGGAGGCCTGTCCCAGCGGGAAACACGGGGAATCCTACCAGCATTATAGCGAGAGGAAAAGCCGTTTTCAACAGAAATTTTTCAAGGAAGCCGGAGTTTTTACAAGAAGGTGAAACGCTTTGGGTTCTCTTGCCCCTGGGGTGCGGACGTGCTATACTGGTGGAAAAGACGTTTTAGGAAGGATGGTCCCACCCATGGGCGAAAAGCAAGGCGGGCCCCAGGAAATCCAAATCCGGGGCGCGCGGGTACACAATTTGAAAAACGTGGACGTAAACGTGCCCCTGCACAAAATTGTGGGGATTGCGGGGGTGTCCGGCTCGGGAAAGTCCTCCCTGGCCCTGGGAGTGCTCTACGCCGAGGGCTCCCGGCGGTATTTGGAGGCCCTTTCCACCTACACCCGGCGGCGGATGACCCAGGCGGCCAAGGCGGACGTGGACCAGGTGCTCTATGTGCCCGCGGCGCTGGCCCTCCACCAGCGGCCGGGGGTGCCGGGCATCCGCAGCACCTTTGGCACCGGGACGGAGCTGTTAAACTCCCTGCGGCTGATGTTCTCCCGGCTGGCCAGCCACCGCTGCCCCAACGGGCACACCGTCCCCCCTACCTTGGCGGTGGCGGCGGAACAGGCCATCACCTGCCCGGAGTGCGGCGCCACCTTCTACGCGCCGGGGGCGGAGGAGCTGGCCTTTAACTCCCAGGGGGCTTGCCGCACCTGCGGGGGCACCGGCATTGTGCGGCGGGTGAACCTGGATTCCCTGGTGCCCGACGAGTCCCTGACCATCGAAGAGGGCGCCGTGGCCCCGTGGAACTCCCTGATGTGGTCGTTGATGGTGGACGTGTGCCGGGAGATGGGCGTGCGCACCAACGTGCCCTTCCGGGAGCTGACAGAGCAGGAAAAGGACATTGTCTACCACGGGCCGGCGGTGAAAAAGCACATCCTGTACCACAACAAGGGCTCCGGCCAGGTGGGCGAGCTGGACTTCACCTATTTCAACGCCATTTACACGGTGGAGAACGCCCTCGCCAAGGTGAAGGACGAAAAGGGCATGAAGCGGGTGGAGAAGTTCCTGATGGAGGGCACCTGCCCCGACTGCCACGGCACCCGTCTCAGCGAGGCCGCCCGGGCCCCCAAGCTGCGGGGCATCTCCCTAGACCAGGCCTGCGCCATGTCCCTTTCCCAGCTGGTACAGTGGGTAAAAGCCGTGCCTGGCTCCCTGCCCGAGGAGATGCGCCCCATGGCGGAGAGCATCTGCCAGTCCTTCCAGACGGTGGCCCGGCGGCTGCTGGAGCTGGGGCTGGGGTACCTCAGCCTGGACAGGGCTTCCTCTACCCTGTCCACCGGGGAGCGCCAGCGGATGCAGCTGGCTCGGGCGGTGCGCAACCGCACCACCGGGGTGCTCTACGTGCTGGACGAGCCCTCCATAGGGCTGCACCCCTCTAACATTGTGGGGCTCACCCGGGTGATGGAGGATCTGGTGGCCGATGGAAACTCCGTGCTGCTGGTGGACCACGACACCCAGATTCTGCGGGAGGCGGACTGGATACTGGAGATGGGCCCGGAGGCCGGGGCCAACGGCGGCCAGGTGGTGGCCCAGGGCACCGTGGAGGAGCTGGGGCGCTGCCCGGCCTCCCAGATTGGGCCCTTCCTCATAGGGGAAGCCCAGGTGCTGGTGCGCCAGCGCGCGGCGGAAAAGGACCTGTTCCAGCGGGGTGCCATCCGCCTGGCTACGGGGGCCATCCACACGGTGAAGCCTTTGGAGGTGGCCATCCCCCAGGGAAGGCTCACGGTGGTGACGGGGGTTTCCGGCTCGGGGAAAACCACCATGGTGCTGGAGAGCCTCATTCCCGGGCTGGAGGCGGCCACAGCCGGGGAGAAGCTGCCGGGCCACGTGCGGGAGGTGGACGCCCCAGGCATCTGCCGGGTGAAGCTCATTGACGCCACGCCCATCGGCATCAACGTGCGCTCCACGGTGGCCACATACGCCGGCGTCCACGACGAGCTGCGGAAGGTGTTCGCCCGCACCCCCGACGCCAAGGAGCAGGGCTACAAGGCCGGGGATTTCTCCTACAACACGGGGAAGCTGCGGTGCCCCACCTGCGACGGCACCGGCTCCATCAGCCTGGACGTGCAGTTTTTGCCGGACGTGGACATCACCTGCCCGGAGTGCCGGGGCTCCCGCTACGGGAAGGAGGCAAGGCGCATCAAGCACCGGGGGAAGAACGGCCTGGGGTACTCCCTGCCCCAGCTGATGGCTATGGACATCCACACCGCCTTGAAGGCCTGCCAAGAGCTGAAGCTGGTGCGCCAGCGGCTCCAGGTGCTGGAGGATTTGGGCCTGGGCTACCTGACGTTGGGCGAGGCCACCCCGGCCCTGTCCGGCGGGGAGGCCCAGCGGCTGAAGCTGGCCAGCGAAATGGGCCGCGGCCAGGAGGACACGGTGTTCGTCTTTGACGAGCCCACCATCGGCCTGCACCCCCTGGACGTGCGGACGCTTCTCCAGGTGTTTGAAACGCTGATTCGGCAGGGGGCCACGGTGGTGGTCATCGAGCACGACCTGGACGTCATCCGCAACGCGGACTACATCATCGACATGGGGCCCGGCGGCGGAGAGGAGGGCGGCCGCATTGTGGCCCAGGGCACCCCGGAACAGATTGCGGGCTGCGGGGAAAGCCTGACCGGCCGCTATCTGCGGTAAACAAAAGAGGAAGCCATCCAAGAACGGGTGGCTTCCTCTTTTTCTTTGGTAAGATAGGCGAGCTTGTCCGGTTAGAACCAGCGGGCCTCGGTCATCTTGTCCTCGAAGGTGATGGCGCGCTTGAGCACGTCGCAGGCCTTGACCAGGCCCTCGTTCTTGCTCATCAGGCTGTCCTCATGCTCGATGGACAGGACATAGTCGTAGCCCACCAGGCGCAGCTGGCTGACGAAATCCTTCCAGAACAGCTCGTCGTGGCCGTAGCCGATGGAGCGGAAAATCCAAGAGCGGTGGATTTCGTCGCCGTAGGGGCGGTAATCCAAAGTGCCGTCGATGGGGGCGTTGATGGGGTCAATCTTGGTGTCCTTGGCATGGACGTGGAAGATTGCCTCGCCGCCCAGGGCGCGGATGACCTGGATGGGGTCCATGCCCTGCCAAATCAGATGGCTGGGATCCAGGTTGGCGCCGATTTCGGGGCCAACGGCCTCACGCAGCTTTTTCAAGGTGTAGGTGTTGTACACGCAGAAGCCCTGGTGCATCTCCAGCGCGATTTTGTTCACGCCGTGGGCCTTGGCGAAGGCGACAAAGTCCTTCCAATAGGGGATGAGAACTTCCTTCCACTGCCAATCCACCACCTCGCAAAACTCGTTGGGCCAGGCGCAGACCACCCAGTTGGGGTTCTTGGACTCGGGGCAGTCGCCGGGGCAGCCGGAGAAGCAGTTAATCTGATGGATGCCCAGCTTCTCCGCCATGAGGACGGCGTCGTGCATATCGTCGTCAAACTGCTTGGCAATCTCCTTGTTGGGATGGACGGGGTTGCCGTGGCAGCTCAAGGCGCTGATTTCCAGGCCGGACTCCTCGATGGTCTTTACAAACTCGTTGAACTTGGCCTCGTCGTGGAGCAGCACGCCGGGGTCGCAGTGGTCCTTGCCGGGATAGCCGCCGCAGCCGATTTCCACCATCTGGGCGCCCAGGGACTTAAAATAGGCAAGAGCCTCCTTCAGGGGGGTCTCGCCGATGACATTGGTGAGAACACCTAATTTCATGAGAAAAACACTCCTTCACCAGGCGGAAAGCAGCCGGGAAAAGCCCCTGGCCACCGCCTTTTGATATGCTTCCATTATAGAGAGTTCCCCCGGAAAAAGCAATCCCTACGCAAAAAATATTCGGGGCCGGGACCGGTTTTTTCAGAGATTTAACAGACAGGCCCGCCGGTGGTACGCAGCAAAAAAAGGCGCCCAAACGGCGCCTTTTACAGGGTTTTCATACGGTTTTACCGGGGCCGCTCCTGCCGGGCGGCGACCTTTAGGAGAAGGTACTCCATCGAGTCCTCCAGAGCTTTCCAGCTGGCGGCCACCACGTCCCCGGAGACGCCCACGGTGGTGAAGGTGTCCTCCCCGTCGGTGGAGGTGATGAGCACCCGCACGCCGGCGGCGGTGGCGCTTTTGCTGTCCAGCACACGCACCTTGTAGTCGGTGAGCTTCACCTGGGACAGGACGGGATAGAAGATTTCCAGGGCCTTGCGCAGCGCCTGGTCCAAGGCGTTCACAGGGCCATTGCCCTCGGCGGCCATGAGCTGTATCTGGCCCCCCACCCGGACCTTCACCGTGGCGCTGGCGCCCCGGTCGCTGCCGTCGCTGTAATCGGTGTAGATGTGGTAGTACAGCAGCTCGAAGAAGGGCGTGAAGGGCTTGAGCCGCTTGCGCACCAGCAGCTGGAAGGAGGCGTCCGCCCCCTCAAACTGGTAGCCCCGGCTTTCCAGCTCTTTCAGCTCTTGGAGCAGGGCCCGGGCCTCTTGGGAATCCACCCCCACGTGGGGGAAGATGTGCTTGATTTTCTCCAGCACCACCGCCCGTCCGGACATCTCCGAGGCGGGGAAGCGCCGGACGTTGCCCACCAGGTAGGGGTCCACCTGCTCAAAGGAGCGGGGCGTTTTCAGCACGGCGGCGGCGTGCATCCCGGCCTTGTGGGCAAAGGCACTCTCCCCCACGTAGGGCATCCAGGCGGGCAGGTCCATGTTGGCGATGGAGGCCAGTTCCCGCACACGGTGGGTCAGGTGCATCAGCTCCTCTTGGGGGATGCAGGGGATGCCCAGCTTCAGCTGCAAATTGGGGATGATGGTGGAGAGGTTGGCGTTGCCGCAGCGCTCCCCAAAACCCAGCAGCGTCCCCTGGACCTGGCTTGCCCCGGCCAGCACCGCCGTGACGCTGTTGGCGGTGGCCATGCCGCAGTCCTCGTGGAAGTGTACCCCAATGGGCACAGGGATTTTGGCAGCCACCTCGCGGACCACGCGCTCCACGTCCCCGGGGAAGGCGCCGCCGTTGGTATCGCACAGGCAGACTATGTCCGCGCCGCCCCGCAGGGCAGCCCGCAGCGCCTCTAAGGCAAAGGCGGGGTCGTCCTTCCAGCCGTCGAAAAAGTGCTCGGCGTCGAAGATAACCTCCCGGCCGTGGGACTTGAGGAAGCGGCAGCTCTCCTCAATCATACGGAAGTTCTCCTCATAGGTGGTTTCCAGCACCCGGTCCACGTGGAATTTCCAGCACTTGCCAAAGACGCAGCACACCGGCGTGCCTGCCGCCAGCACCGCCGCCAGGTTGGCGTCCTCCCAGGCGGGGATATTCTTCCGGCGGGTGCTGCCAAAGGACACCAGCTTGGCGTTCTTTAAGGGCAGGCTGGCAGCCCGCTGGAAAAATTCTGCGTCCTTGGGGTTGGAGCCGGGGTTGCCGGCCTCCACATACTGCACGCCCACCTGGTCCAGCAGGCGCACCGCCTGGAGCTTATCCTCCAGAGAGAAGGCCACCCCTGTCCCCTGGGCGCCGTCCCGCAGGGTGGAATCGAAAATTGTTACAGGACCCATACTCATCCCTCTTCCGCTGTGATATCCCCCGTGATTGGCTCGTCGTTCTTCATGCGTTCAAACAGGGCCATGGAATCGTTGTAATAGTCCATGTCCTTTTCTTTCTTCTCAATGGAGCTGCCCTCCGCGGCCCGCACGGAAACCCGCAGGCGGCTGAACAGCTCGCTTATCATCTCGGGGGTGTACATCCCATCCTCCGAGCCAACGGGCTGGAGGTTGGCGAAGGCAGCAATATCGTCCCAGCTGTACATGGCGTTTTCGTAGTCGGTGGCGTCCTCGGGCATAAGGGTGCCGTCCTTATACTGGAAGAATCCAGCGAAATCCCCCTCCAAGACCGAGAAGGCCGTGCTGTCGTGCAGGTAAATCATCGTCGCGTTTAAAGAGGCGTCTGCCGTAAAGCGTACCCAGGCAGCTTCTTGGGCGCTGGGGTCGGCGCTGGCATCGTCTGACATGACATAGTTCGAGACCTGGATTACAACCTTGCCGTCGCCGTTGCGGTCATCAGCATAGGCGGCAATACATTTCTCCAGCTGCTGCACGCCGGTTTCCGGCATGGTAAAGGAGGTGAGCAGGCCAATGGTATAGTCCGGGTCCACTTTGGTTGCCATAGAGTGGATAAAAACCGCAAGCAAGGCAACGACCAGAATGGCAGGGATAATTTGGCGCTTGTGGTAATACCACCAGTTCTCCCGCTTGTCTTTGGCTGTTACCAGCTTGATTTCGTTGCTGTGGATGGTGTCCTCTCCTGCGTTGATCAGGTACCGTTCTCGTGCCATAGTGACGCTCCTTCAAAATATAGTAAGTATGGGCAATACCCTCCGCAGGCCGAGCCCCTCAAAACAAGTCCCTCTCCCCTGTGGCGCTTTTTCCCATCTCGAAAAAAGCGCCGGGGAAACACAGTTATTTTAGCATAGTGCACAAGGTATTGCAAGCCTCTGCCAGGGCGGCGGGGGGAAAAATCGCCCTGGCCCTTGGGTGGATACGTCCCGCGTATAGGTGAGGATATGGAATAAGTATTGGACATGGGCGCGCGAAAGGCGGTACAATAAAGACAGAAAACCTGGCAAACTACACGACGAGGTGAGCACAGTGCAATACACAAAACTTGGCAATTCCGATTTGAACGTGTCCCGCATCTGCATGGGGTGCATGGGCTTTGGCAACGCCGCCACCGGTCAGCACAGCTGGACCTTGGACGAGGCTGCCTCCCGGGAAATCATCAAGCGGGGGCTGGAGCTGGGCGTGAACTTTTTCGACACGGCCATTGGCTACCAGAACGGCACCAGCGAGGAATACCTGGGCCGGGCCCTCAAGGACTTTGCCCGGCGGGAGGACGTGGTGGTGGCCACCAAGTTCCCCGGCCGCTCCCCCCAGGAGATGGAGGCGGGGGTGACTGGCCAGCAGCACGTGGCAAACCTGCTGGACCAAAGCTTGCGGCACCTGGGCACGGACTACGTGGACTTGTACATCTACCACATGTGGGACTACGCCACGCCCCTATACGAGATTTTAGAGGGGCTTTCCAACGCGGTGAAAGCGGGCAAGGCGCGGTATGTGGGCATCTCCAACTGCTTTGCCTACCAGCTGGCCAAGGCCAACGCTTTGGCGGAGAAGGAAGGCTTCCCCAAGTTCGTGTCCATACAGGGGCACTACAACTTGATTTTCCGGGAGGAGGAGCGGGAGATGGCCAAGCTCTGCGCCGAGGACAACATCGCCATGACGCCCTACAGCGCCTTGGCTGGGGGCAGGCTCTCCAAGCACCCGGGAGAGACCTCCAAGCGGCTGGAGGAGGACAGCTACGCCAAGTTTAAGTACGACGCCACCGCCCAGCAGGACGGGGTCATCATCGGCCGGGTGGAGGAACTGGCGGAGCAGCACGGCGTAACCATGACGGAAATCTCCCTGGCGTGGCTGCTGCAAAAAGTCACCGCGCCGGTGGTGGGCGCCACCAAGCTCCACCACATCGAGGGCGCGGCCAAGGCAGTGGAGCTGGAGCTCTCCCCCCAGGAGATGGCCTATCTGGAGGAGCCCTACGTGCCCCACAAGCTGGTGGGCGTGATGGCCCAAAACACCCCAGCTGCCGCAGGGACCAAGCAGGTATGGACTGTAAAGTGAAAAGGAGGAATCTCGCATGTTTGATTTTCAGAGGCAAGACCCGGAATTCGCGGAGCGCTTTGAGCACTTCGCCTTTAACGAAGTGGTAAACGAGCCCGGCCAGCAGCTGGACGACATCACCCGCCACCTGGCCATTTTGGCCACGCTGCTGGGCTGCCAGGGCATTGACGCCTTCCGGGAGGAGCTGCCCGCCGCTTTGGACGGGGGCGTCACCCCGGTGATGGCCAAGGAGGTCATCTACCAGGCGGTGGATTACCTGGGCATGGGCCGGGTGCTGCCCTTTTTGCGTGCGGCCAATGAGATTTTAGAGGCCCGGGGCGTCTCCTTGCCCCTGGAGGGCCAGGCCACCACGACCTTGGAGGACCGCCTGGAGAAGGGCGCCCAGGCCCAGGCGAAAATCTTTGGGGAGCACATGCTGGAGGCCTGGAAGGCCGGGCACATCAACCGATGGCTGGCCGCCAACTGCTTCGGGGACTACTACACCCGCACGGGCCTGGACTTGAAGCAGCGGGAGATGGTCACCTTCTGTTACCTGGCGGCCCAGGGCGGCTGCGAGCCCCAGCTGACTGCCCACGCCAAGGGCAACATGAACTTGGGCAACGACAGGGAGTTCCTCACCAAGGTGGTGTCCCAGTGCCTGCCCTACATTGGGTACCCCCGCAGCCTGAACGCCATCGCCTGCATCAACAAGGCGGCGGAGCAGTAAAACGCATCCATAGAGAAAGCAGCGGTTCTTCCCCACTGGCCGCTGCTTTTTCGTGCTCTTTTAAAGTGTACATCCCACACATTTGCGGTGCTGCCCATGGATAGCGGCGGGTCTTCCCCACTTTTCTACTCTGGCAAGGTGATGGTTCGGGTGCAGACGCGCTCCAGCAGGGCGGCGCTGTGGGACACCACTAGCAGGCCCAGGTCCCGGCTGGCGGCCTCGCGGAGGAGGAAATCCCATATCTGGGCCTGGGTGACCAAATCCAGCATGGCGGTGCTCTCATCGCAGAGGAGGAACTTCACCGCGGGATGGAGGGCGCGGGCCAGGCAGAACCGCTGGAGCTCGCCGCCGGAAAGCTCCCCGGGGTAGCGGGTGAGCCAGCCCTCCCGGATGTGGAGGGCATCCAGCAGGCGCTGCTCCGGCATGCCGGATTCCGCCAAGGTCTTGCCCAAGGGCAGCAGGGGGTCCACCACCGTTTCGGGATGCTGCCACACCATCTGCACCGGGCAGGGGCCGGCATAGGCGGAGAGGGGCTTCCCATCCAGGAGGACTTCCCCTTTCTGGGGGCGCTCGTAGCCCGCCAGCAGCCGGCACAGGGTGGTCTTGCCCCGGCCGCTGGGGGCCCACAGGCCCAGACGCTCCCCGGAGTGAAGGGACAGGCTGACGCCCTCCAGCACGGGGGCGCCTTTTTTGCTGTAGGAAAAGCGCAGGTCTTTGGCTTGGAGAATCACGGCGCCACCTCCTTGTTGGGGTAGAGGCAGCGCACCGCGCCGCCTTGGAAGGGCCGCAGCGGAAGGGGCCCCTGGGCGCAATCCGCCCCGGGATGGGGGCACTGGCCCAGGAAGGGGCACCCCTCCCCCACCTCGCCGGGATAGGGCTGGCTCCCTGGAATGGGCCGGAAGCCCCGCTGGGGCAAGGCGTCCCACAGAGCCTGGGTGAAGGGGTGCCGCAAAGAGCCTGCCTCAAAGTCGGGGGCCAGGGCTTCCTCGATGGTCTCCCCGGCGTAGAACACGGCCACCCGGTGGGCCACGGTGAGGGCCAGCTCCAAATCGTGTGTGATGAACAGCACCGCCGCCCCCTCTTGGGCCAGCTCCCGGAAGTGGCCCAGCAGCCGCCCCGCCGCTTGGGCGTCCAGGCCGGGGGTGGGCTCGTCGGCGATGATAAGCTGGGGGGACTCCATCACGGCGGAGGCCATGAGCACCCGCCGGGCCATGCCGCCGGAAAGTTGGAAGGGGTACCGCCGCTCTGTCTCCGGCCCCAAACCGTACCGGGAGAGGGCCTCCCGGGCGCGACGGCGGGTGTCAATGTCACGGCGGCCTTGGGTGAGCTGGGGGCCCACCTTCATTAAGGGATCCAGGTAGGTGACGCCCTGGGGCACCAAGGAAATCTCCCGGCCCCGGAGCTTTTCCAGGCGGCGGGGTGTGAGCTCCTGGCCTTTGTAGAGGATGCTCCCCTCCCGGCGGCTGTTGTAGGGCAGCAGCCCCAAGATGGCGTGGGCCAGCAGGCTTTTGCCGGAGCCGCTGGCGCCCACCACGGCGGTGACTTCCCCGGGGGACAGGGAGAGGGACAAGTCACGGATGACAGGCAGCTCCCGGCGGCGGGCGCCCCGGCTGTACTGGGTAAAGGTGATGGACAGGTGTTCAATTTGCAGGATAGGTTCCATGGGCACCTCCTTATTCGTGGGCGCTGGCGGGGTCAGCCAGCAGGCGGACGCGCTCCCCCAGCAAAGCGAACAGCACTACCACCAGCACCAAGGCCGCCCCGGGGAACAGGGCCAGCCACCACTTGCCGGTGGTGAGATAGCGCATGCTCTCGGAAAGGATGACGCCGATGGCGGGCTGCTCCGAGGAGAGGCCGAAGCCCAGAAAGGTGACGCTGGCCTCGTGGAGGATGGCGTGGGGAAAGAGCAGAATCAGCCCGGTGAGGAACTGGGGCAGCAGGTGTGGCAGCAGGTGGAGCCGCACCCGCTTCCAGGGGGAGACGCCCAGCTTCTCCGCCACCAGTAGGTAGGGGGCGCTTTTCAGCTGGAGCACCTCCCCGCGGATGACCCGGGCCAGGGAGGTCCAATGGCTGAGGGCCACCCCCACCACCACGCCGGTAAACCCCCGACCGCAGGCGATGGACAGGAGGATGACCAGCAAAATGTGGGGGATGCCCATGACCAAGTCAATCCACCAGGAGATGAAGGCGTCCACCCAGCCGCCAAACACGGCGGACAGGATGCCCAGTGCCAAGGCCACCCCTGCGCTGACAGCGGCGGTGAGCAGCCCAATGCGGATGCTCAACGAGAGGCCTGCCAAGGTGCGGGCCAGCATATCCCGGCCCATCCAGTCGGTGCCAAAGGGCGCGGCCAGGCTGGGGGCCAGGTTCTGGCGGGAGAAATCCGTCACCATGGCGCGCTCCTCCAGCAGGAGGCCCGCCACGGTGACAGCCAGCAAAAACAGGGCGGCTCCCCCCACAAACCACAGGGTGGTGAGCCTTCGGTTGCGCGGCTTCATCGCTTCCCCACCCCCTTGCGGATGCGGGGGTCCACCAGGCCGTAGAGCAGATCCGCGGCCAGGTTGCCCCCAAACACCAAGGCGGAGGTGATAACCGTGATGCCCAGCAGCAGGGGCAAGTCGCTGCCCAGGCCAGCGGTGACGGCGGCCTGGCCCAGCCCGGGGTAGGAGAACACCTGCTCCACCAGCACCGAGCCGCCAATAATCTCGCTGATGGAGCCAAACTGCAAGGTGAGGGCGGGCAGGGCCACGTTGCGCAGGCCGTGGCGCAGCACCAAGGAGCGCCGGCTCTCCCCCCTGGCCCGGGCCAAGAGGACGTAGTCGCTGGAGAGGACGTCCACCAGCTTCTCCCGGGTGTGCAGGGCGATGTTGGCCACGCCGGTGACGCTTAAGGTCAAGGCGGGCAAAATGGCGTGGCGCAGCCTATCCAGCCACGTGACGGCGCTCTCCTCCACGCCGATGGGCACGGAAAGCCCGATGGGCAGCCAGCCCAGCCACACGGAGAAAACCAAAAGCAGCAAAAGCGCCAGCCAAAAGGCCGGGGTGCTGGAAATCACCAGGCAGTAGCCGCGGATGAGCTTATCCGGCCAGCGGCCCCGGAAGGCCCCCGCCACCAATCCCAAGGCCAGCCCCAGCACGCCGGAGAGCACCCAGGCGGTCAACAGCAGCCACAGGGAGCTGCCCAGCCGCTGGCCGACAACGGAGAGCACCGGCTGCCGGTACAGCAAGGAGGTGCCAAAGTCCCCGCGCAGGACGCTGGAAAGCCACCCCAGGTACCGCTGGGCCGGGGGCTGGTCCACGCCCCAGTAGGCCTCTAGGTTTGCCACCTGCTCCGGGCTCATGGAGCCCAAGGCCACCTGGCCCACGTTGGTCTGCAAAGGGTCCAGGGGCGAGGCGCACAGCAGCAGAAACGCCGCCAGGCTCACCCCCAGCAGGAGCAGCGCCGCCCGCAGCAGCTTTTTGCCCGTGAAGAGAAGGGCCTGTTTCATGGTGTCACCCCTTTGCTTATGCCCAGGACCACTGGTCTACGTTGTTCACCAAGGACCAGCCGTGGCCGTGGGGATGGATTTTCTGCTCCGCCACCTGGAGGCCGTCCCGGACCCAGTACAGGTGGTCGATGTTCACCAGCCACACCCAGGGGATGTCCCCCTCTTGGGTGACGCCGGTCTCCCCGTCCCACTGGGCCTGCTGCCACAGCTGATAGGACTCCTCCAAATCGGTGCAGGCCAGGGCCGCGTCCATGGTGCTGTCCACCGTTTCGTTGGAGTAGGGGGAGTACTGGGCGGTGCCGGTGCCCTCGATGGTGTGGTAGATGTTGTACAGCTCCATGGGGCTGTGGGCGCCCCAGCCCCACAGCAGCGGGGTGGAGAGAGCCCTGTCGTAGGCGGTGTCCCAGCCCACGCCCTCGATGGAGCAGGCGATGCCCAGCTCCTCCATCTGGCTGGCGAAGTCCGCGGCCAGGGCTTGGCGGACGGAATCCCCGTTGGAGTAGAGCAGCGTCAGCTCCGCCTTGACGCCGTCCTTCTCCCGGACGCCGTCCTCCCCTAGGAGCCAGCCGGCCTCGTCCAGCAAGGCGGCGGCGCCCTGGGGGTCGTACTCCACCTGGGAGGCGGGGTTGTACCAGGGCATCTGGTCGCAGACGCTGTAGGCGGGGCTGCCGTAGCCGTTGAGGACGTTGTCAATCATCTCCTGCCGGTCCACGCCGATGTTCAAGGCCCGGCGCACCCGCACGTCGCTGGTGAAGTCGTTGCCCACGGCCACGCCGTTTTCGTTGGTACCCCCGGCGGGGACAGCGGGAAGGTTAAAGCCCCGGTTGTCCACGCTTTGGTAGGCGGCCAGGGAGTAGCCCTCCACGCTCTCGTTGGAATAGGTGGCGGAGGTGTAGGCCACATCCACCTGGCCGGCCTGGGCCGCCAAAAAGGCGGCGTCCTCCTCCATAAAGAGGATGGTAACCCGCTCCATGGCGGGGGCCTGGCCGTAGTAATCTGGGTTGGCCTCTAAAATCACCTGCTGGCCCCTATCCCACTGCTTGAGGACATACCGCCCCGAGCCAATGGGGTTGGAGCCGTAGGTGGCGCTGTCGTAGGCGTGCTCCGGCACAATGCCCACCACCGCCATGGTGTAGGGCCAGATGGAAAAGGCCCGGGTCATGTGGAACACCACCGTGGTGTCATCGGTGGCCTCGGCGTAGTCCAGCATAGTGAAGTCGTTGACCGAGCTGGACGCCTTCACGGTGTTGTAGGTGAAGGCCACGTCCGCGGCGGTGAGGGGCTCCCCGTCGGTAAAGGACACGTCGTCCCGGATGGTCACAGTCCAGGTGAGGCCGTCCTCGCTGGCGGCGACGTCCGTGGCCAAGTCGTAGCCGATGGTCAAATCCGTGTTGGTGACGGTGAGGGTGGACTGAATCAGCGGCTCGTGGACGTGCTCCCCGGCGCCCCAGCCAAAGGCGGGGTCGAAGCCGGCCTCCGGCTCGGAGGTGGGGCCCATGGCGATGACCACCGAGGAAGTGTCCTCCTGGGCGGCTGTGTCCCCCGCGCTGCCGGAGGAGGCGGCCTCCCCCGGATTCCCACAGCCGGTGCAGGTGCCCAAAAGCAGCGCGCCAGCCAGCAGCAGCGATAGAGCTTTCTTTTTCATGGCAGATTCCTCCCAAAGACAAAAAAAGAAGACATCCGCTCCCCTCTGGAAGCAGACGCCTTCCTGGCATCAAATTTATAGTATAGTGAAACAAGGCGTGTTCCCTGCGCTTGCGAAATCCCCGCTTGGCGGGGGAGCCGGCTTCCTGCCGGACTGCTGGGCCGCGGTGGAACACAACGTGTATGATTATACAGGAAAGCGGGCAGCTTGTCAACTGTCCCCCTCCCCCAGCCGGTGGAGGAGAAAGTGGTTTTTGCGGGTCTCCAGCAGTCCCTCGTCCCGCATGCGGCCCAGCTCTTTGGAGAGGGCGCTGCGGTCCACACCCAGGTAATCCGCCAGCTGCTGCCTGTCAAAGGGAATGGAAAAGGAGCTGCTGCCCTGCTCCAAGGTCTGGGCGGAAAGGTACGTGACAAGCCTGCCCCGGATGGTCTTGGGGCTGGTGCAGAAAATCCGGTGGGAGAGAGCCCGGTTTTTCCCGGCGAAAATGGACACCAAGTTGCGCAGCAGCTTCCCCTGCCACGAGGCGCCCGCGTGGTTTTCCCCCAGCAAAGCGCCCAGGCGGATGGCGAGGATTTCGCAGTCCTCGGCGGCCACGGCATCCACCAGCAGGGGCCCGCCGGTGAGGGCGTAGGTTTCCCCAAAGACCTGGCCGGGCCCCACGCGGCTTAAGAGAGTGCGGTGGCCCCACAAATCCACGCTTTCGATGTGGACCGCCCCCGAGAGCACCACGTCCATCTCTCGGGCGGGCTCCCCTTGGCGGAAGATGGTCTGGCCCTTCTTATACAGGCGGCGGGCCATGGGGCAGGCTGCCTCCATCTGGGCCCACTCCTGTTCGGTGATGCCCTGGAACACGGGCACAGGTGGGATAGGCAAGGAAAAAAGCCTCCTTTTGTTGTTTTGACAACAGATTTTCTTCTGCCATTGTACTATACTGTTGCCAGAAACTCAAGGAGGTACGCGGAGTATGATTCGGAAAATCATCCAGATAGACGAGGAAGCATGCAACGGCTGCGGCGCCTGCGCCCAGGCCTGCCACGAGGGGGCCATCGGCATGGTGAACGGCAAGGCGAAGCTTCTGCGGGACGACTACTGCGACGGCCTGGGGGACTGCCTGCCCGCCTGTCCCACCGGGGCCATCACCTTTGTGGAGCGGGAAGCCGCCGCCTATGACGAGGCAGCGGTGCTCCAGAACAAGGCGCAGAAAGCCCAGGCTGCCCCCTTCTCCGGGTGCCCGGGCCACGCAGGTAAGACCTTCCAGCGGGGGGCTGCCCCTGCCGCCGCAGCGGGGAAGCAGGAATCCCAGCTGGGACAGTGGCCCTGCCAAATCAAGCTGGTGCCTGTAAAGGCGCCCTATTTCCAGGGGGCGAAGCTGCTCATTGCGGCGGACTGCACCGCCTATGCCTACGCCAGCTTCCACCAGGACTTTATGCGGGGGAAAATCACCTTGGTGGGCTGCCCCAAGCTGGACAGCGTGGACTACAGCAAAAAGCTGACAGAAATCCTCCGGGAAAACGACATTCAAAGCGTCACCGTGGTGCGCATGGAGGTGCCCTGCTGCGGCGGCTTGGAGCAGGCGGCCATCACCGCGCTGAAAAATAGCGGGAAGTTCCTCCCCTGGCAGGTGGTGACTCTCTCCACAGACGGTCGGATTTTGGACTGAGCCCACAGGAAAAGAAAAAAGGGATGGGAGCGGTGAGGCTTCCCATCCCTTTTTGCGTTTACAGGGCGGCGTACTGCTCCTCCAGCCAGGCCAAGGCTTGCTCCAGGCCCTCCTCGGAGAGGGGGACCTCCTTTTGCAGCTTGTCGTGGGCCCGCTCGAAGCACAGGTCCTCGGTCCAGGCATAGGCGCGCAGCAGGGCGGCTTCCTTGTCTGGCTCCACCAAGTAGCGCAGCAGCAGGCCGCTGTCGGGGTCCTTGGTCTTTTGGCCGGCGTAGGTGTTGCCCTCGTCGAAGTAGTGGAATTTTTGCAGTTCTAACGAATGTTCCATAGGGGACTTCCTTTCTCAAGAGGATGGGGGTGTGGGGACAGGGGGCTGGCGCAGCACGGTGCTGGCAAGGCGGGTGCCGGAAAGCTTGCCGTAGAGGTAATCCCGGCCTGTGCGGGAGGAGCGGTTGAGCACCGTCTCCAGCAGGAGGACGAACATCCCCACCAGGAACCAGGCGGCCACCAAAAACAGGGCCAGCAAATCCGAGCCCAGCGCCCAGCCAGAGGCCGTGGAAAGCACCCCGGCAACGCCCCAATAGGCGTAGGAAAAAGCCACCAGCAACCCGTAGCGCAGCAGGCAGCGCCACAGCAGCACCCGGCTGCCGTCCTGGTTGACCACGCAGATTTTCGTCAGGCGCTTGCCCAGGCTCTTGCCGCCCCACAGGCCCTGAAACAGGCCGAAGTACAGCAGGTAGGCCAAGGCGAAGGGCAGGTTAAAGGGCAGCTGGGAGAGGAAGATGGACAGCACCGTCCCCAGCAGGCTGACGAAAATCATGTCCACAAAGAGGGAGAGGCACCGCCGGGTGAAAGTGACCCTCTCCCCTTTTTGGTAGGACTTCTCGTCTATCTTGTCACGGTCCGGCAAAATCTTCATCAGGGGGCCGGTGAGGACATAGCCCAAAAAGCCGCCCAAGGTGTTGCAGAGCAAGTCGTCCACGTCAAAGAGGCGGTAGGCCCGGGGATAGTAGCCGTACAGGCCCGAGAGCTGGGTCAGCTCGAAAAACAGGCTGACGCCCAACGAGATGAGCACCGCCGGGAGGAGCTTGCGCCGGAAATAATACCGCAGGTAAAAGCCCAGGGGCACCAGCAACGCGATGTTGAACACAAACTGCAAGGTGAAGGTGGAGAGCAGCGCCGGCAGGTAGGTGGAGGGCTCTGCCAGCTGGAAGCCAGTCTCCTTGGAGAGGTCCCGGAAAAAGCTGAAGGGCAGCAGCTGCACGCTGGGGCCGGTCATCTGGGCCACGGCCTCCCTGTCCGGCAGGGGGAGGATGACCAGGAAGTAGGCGCACAGGGCGTAGAGCACAAAGGAATAGCTGAGGAAAAAACGGGCAAAGGTCATGCCGCCGTATTTCCGGTAGTGGTGGATGAGAAAGGGCAGGGCAATCAACGCGGCGGCCACTGGGAACACCAGCACCGCCTGCCCCACCACGCGCAGGTAGGATTCCATAAATTACGTATCTCCTTTTTCTAAAATGCAGCCGCCGGTTGCGGCTGCTGTATCAGGCGCGGTGGCCTGGACATAGAGGAAGGCGTTGCCGCGCTTCCCCTGCTGGGAAATCGCACCCAGCTTGCGCAGAACATGGGCGGCCAAGGTGGCCTTTTTCGGGGAGAGGCCCACGGCCTTCCCCAGCTCCCGGCTGGTGAACGGGACGGGCAGCCCCGGGGGCAGGAGCTTGCCGTACTCCTGGGGGGAGCGCACCCACACCTCCCCCAGCAGGGAGACCGGCAGCCTGTCAAAGCGGGTGGAACCGCGCTTTTTGTCCCGGCTCCACCCGTTGAGCAGGCGGTACTCCTCCACCTCCAGCAGCAGGACGCACAGCCGCAGGTTGGGGTGGAACAGCAGCTCCCCCAGCTGGTACAGCTCCGGCAGGACAGAGCCCGCCGTGGGCTTGAGGGGGCTTTTGTGGGCGGGGGTCACCTCCCCCTCCTCAGTGAGCCAGGCCACGGTCTTTTTGGCGGGGACGGGGTACACCACTGTCACCGGCCCCTGGGACAGAAAGGCTTGGAGCTTGGGCCGCAGCCGCCGAAAGGAGCGGGTCTGCACCTCTAGGATGCCCTCTGGGGTGACGGCGTCCGCCACGTAGGGGGGCACAGGCACCTCCCGCTGCTGGGAATCCGGCTGGAAGTAATACTTCACCGCCCGGTGGAGGGCCTTCTCCCCCAAGGTGCCGATGCCCTGGGGCGCCCCCTCCCCAGAGAGGGCCCAGCGGCAGGCCTCTAAAAAGCGGGCCTGGTCCATCAGTCCTCCAGGCGGAACAGCCGGGCGAAGTTGCCGTAGAGCATCTTGCGGTTGTCCTCCTGGCCGTAGCCCAAGGCGAAGAAGCGCTCCAGCTCCTCCTTGGGGGACCACATGGGGAAGTCCGTGCCGAAGAGAGTGTGCTCGATGCCGAAGTGGTCGATGCTCTTTCTGGCCTGCTCCGGGGTGACGGCGAACAGGGAGCTGGAGGTGTCGATGTACACGTTGGTGCCGGAAAGCTCCCGGCGGGCGTCCTCCCACTCGCTGTAGCCGCCCAGGTGGGCGGCGATGCAGGTGAAGTCCGGGATTTTCTCCAGGACGTTCATCAAACGGCGGGGGGTGGAGAAATCCGTGCGGCTGTCCCCGGTGTGGAACAGGATGGGCAGGCCCCGGCGGTGGGCTTCCTCATAGACGGGGAGCATGCGCTCGTCGTCGATGTAGAACCGCTGGAAATCCGGGTGGAGCTTGATGCCCCGTAGCCCACGGCGCTGGATGTCGTCCATCTCTCCCTGGATGTCGGCCACGTCCTGATGCCATGCGGCCAGGCCGATGAACTGGGGGTACTTCTGGCACTTTTCCTGGATGAACTGGTTGATGGAGCGCACCTGCTCCACTTTGGTGGCCACGGAGCACACCAGGAACCGGTCGATGCCGGCCTCCTCTCCCCGCTGGGCTAAGATATGGGGCAGACCCACGTTCTGCATGGGGATGTGGTAAAACTCCCCCACAGAGCCCGTGGCCTTCTCGGCAATTTTCCCCGGGTAGATGTGGGCGTGGGCGTCCGCCGCCCGGTAGGTTACGCCATTGTGAAACACAGACACGATCAGACTTCCTCCCTTTCTTCTTTTTCCCGCTGACGCTGGGCCTTGGAAAAGGCGCAGCCGCAGTAATCCTGGCGGTACAAATCGTACTCCTTGGAAAGCTGTACGGAGCGCTTGTAGCCGTCCTTCTTTTTAAAATCGGAGGGCAGGTGGGCCACGCCGAACTCCCTGCCAATCTCCTCCCCCAGCTGGTTTAGCAGAGGGGCGTTTTTCATGGGGGAGATGGACAGGGTGGTGGTGTAATAGTCGAAGCGCAGGCGGGCGGCCTCCTGGGCGGCGTAGCGCAGCCGCAGCCGGAAGCAGGCCTCGCAGCGCTTGCCTCCCTCGGGCTCCCCCTCCAGGCCCCGTGCCGCCTGGACAAAGGCTTGTCCGTCGTACTGGCAGGGAAGCAATTCGACAGGATGGGTAAACTTCATTTGGGAGACCAGGCGGCGCAGCTCCGCTTCCCGCTTTTGGTATTCCTCCAGGGGGGCGATATTGGGGTTATAATACAGCAGCGTAATGGCAAAATACTGGGAAAGGTACTCCAGCACGGCGCTGGAGCAGGGCGCGCAGCAGGCGTGCAGCAGCAGCCGCGGCACTTTCCCCTCCTGCTGGAGCTTTTGGATGAGCCGCTCCAGCTCTTTGGCGTAATTCCGGCTTGGTCCCGGCACGGCACACGCCTCCTTTTCTTGACAGAATCCTTTCCAAGTTTATCACAGCAAACCGCGAAATGCAAGGCTGTGACTTTTCCCGGGAAATGGGAATTCCTGTTGACCCTCTTGTGGGGATATGGTATCATGTAAAATATGGAAATGGCTGTGTCTCACAAAGACTTAGAAAGCGGTAAGGCGGTACAGGTATGGACTTTTCTTTTCTCCTATCCAACTCTTTAATCAATGTGGGCGTTGTGTCTTGGCTTGTAGCCCAGCTTATCAAAACAGCTCTGGACGCTGTAAAACACCGCTCCTTTAACCGGCAGCGTTTGGCTGGGGCCGGGGGCATGCCCAGCTCCCACTCGGCAGTGTGCTGCTCTGTGGTGCTGACCGCCTATTTCCTCTACGGTTTCCAGTCGCCGGCGTTCGCGCTGGCCTTTATCATGGCCCTGATTGTGATGTACGACGCCACCGGCGTGCGCTGGGCGGCGGGGCTTCACGCCAAGGCCATCAACCAGATTGTAGAGTATTTGGACAGCGGCGATGTGAACGACCAGGAGAAGAACTTAAACGACTTAATCCCCAAACTCAACGAATCCCTGGGCCATCGTGTGATCGAGGTGATTTGCGGGGCGCTTCTGGGCATTGCCATTGCCGTGGCGGGGCAGTTTATCCGCCAGGGCGGCATCCACCTCTTTTAACGACCACAAGACAGACAGCAGCCCGGACAGGCTTTCTGCCCGGGCTGTTTCTTTGGCTGGAAGTTTCACCGGCGGCGCAGCAGGGCCACCACCCAGGCCGCCGCCACCGCCAAGACCACGTAGACGCCCAAAACCACCAGGTACATAAAGCTCCCTCCCCCTTGGGAGCATACGTGGGGAAGGTTGTCTCTATTCGCGGAAATCCCTTGTGTTTCCGCCTGGGACGTGGTATAATATTTTGGTTTTTGACCAGATTTTGTAAAGCGAGGGAGCACCCATGTAACCAGCCCACCCTTTGTTTTGGATATTCTAGCAAAAATGAGAAAGGATGGCTTGCTTTGCCTGATATGAAAAGCGAAATCCAGCGCCGGAGGACCTTTGCCATTATCTCCCACCCCGACGCCGGCAAGACCACTTTAACGGAAAAATTCCTGCTCTACGGCGGGGCCATCACCTTGGCCGGCATGGTAAAGGGCAAGCGGAACTCCCGCCACGCTGTCTCCGACTGGATGGAGATTGAAAAGCAGCGCGGCATCTCCGTGACCTCCTCGGTGATGCAGTTCCAGTACGACGGCTACTGCATCAACATCCTGGACACCCCAGGCCACCAGGACTTCTCCGAGGACACCTACCGCACGCTGATGGCCGCCGACTCCGCGGTGATGGTCATCGACGCCAGCAAGGGCGTGGAGGCCCAGACCCGCAAGCTCTTTAAGGTGTGCGTCATGCGGGATATCCCCATCTTCACCTTTATCAACAAGATGGACCGGGATTCCCAAAGCCCCTACGACCTGCTGGACGAGATTGAGAAGGAGCTGGGCATTGGCACCTACCCCATGAACTGGCCCATTGGCTCGGGCATTGACTTCAAGGGCGTGTACGACCGGGAGCGCCGGCAGGTGCTGCAGTTTGAGCCTGACGGCGACAACGCCGGCCGGAAGGAGGCCCGGGAGCACGACTTCTCCCTGGAGGACGAGGGCCTGCGGGCCGCCATTGGCGACCACCTGTACGAGACGCTGCTGGAGGATGTGGAGCTCATCGACGGGGCGGGCTACGACTTCGACTTGGAGAAGGTGCGCCACGGCAAGCTCTCCCCGGTGTTCTTCGGCTCGGCCCTGACCAACTTTGGCGTGGAGCCTTTCCTGGAGAGCTTCTTAAAGCTGACCACCCCTCCCCTGCCCCGGAATACGGCCCAGGGCGTGGTGGACCCCTTCGACCCCAACTTCTCCGCCTTTGTGTTTAAAATCCAGGCCAACATGAACAAGGCCCACCGGGACCGCATCGCCTTTATCCGCCTGTGCAGCGGCAAGTTTGAGAAGGGCATGGAGGTGGAGCACGTCCAGGGCGGGCGGAAGATGAAGCTTTCCCAGCCCCAGCAGCTAATGGCCCAAAGCCGGGAAATCATCGAGGAGGCCTACGCCGGGGATATCATCGGCGTGTTCGACCCAGGCGTGTTCTCCATTGGCGACACACTGTGCGCCCCGGGGAAGAAAATCACCTTTGAGGGCATTCCCACCTTTGCCCCGGAGCTGTTCAGCCTGGTGCGCCAGAAGGATACGATGAAGCGCAAGCAGTTCGTCAAGGGCGCCACCCAGATTGCCCAGGAGGGCGCCATCCAGATTTTCCAGGAGATTGGCGCGGGCATGGAGGAAATCATTGTGGGCGTGGTGGGCAGCCTGCAGTTTGACGTCTTCCAGTACCGGATGGAGAACGAGTACAACGTGGACATCACCATGCAGACACTGCCCTACTCCTACATCCGGTGGATTGACAACGAGGAAATCGATTTGAAAAAGCTGAACCTGACCTCCGACACCCGGAAGGTCCAGGACATGAAGGGCCGCTACCTGCTGCTGTTTGCCAACCAGTGGAGCATCAACTGGGCGCTGGAGCACAACGAGGGATTGCAGCTCTCGGAGTTCAGCCGGAATTGACCATTGCTGCCGGGGCTTCCCCGGCAGTTTTTCCAATAGGAGGGGAGCATGGAATTTACACGTCTGGAAGAGGTGCGGGCCGGTTGGTCTGGGGACAGGAAATACCACGCCTGGGACGACGGCGGCCAGGAGTTCTTTTTGCGGCTTTCCCCGCCGGAGAAGTGGGAGAAAGCCCAAAGTGCCTTTGCCCTGCAAGAGAAAGCTTTCCAGCTGGGGCTGCCGGTGAGCGAGCCCATAGAACTTGCCCAGGAGGAAGGACAGGTGTGCTTTGTGGAGCGGTGGCTCTCCGGCCAAATGGCGGAGGACGCACTGCCCGCCCTGCCCCAAGAGGAGCAGTACTGCCTGGGGCGGGAGGCCGGGGAAATCCTGCGGACGCTGCACACCATCCCCGCCCCGGCAGAAGCAGAGGACTGGGAAAGCCGGTTTAATCGGAAGATAGAGCGGAAAATCCAGCTGTACCGGGAGTGCCCTTTCCAATATGAAAACGGGGAAGCTTTCATCCGGTACATGGAGGAAAACCGGGGGCTTCTCCGGGGGAGGCCCCAGTGTATGCAGCACGGAGACTACCACACGGGGAACATGATGCTCTGCGGGGGGAAGCTCTTTGTCATCGACTTTGACCGCCCCGACGCGGGCGACCCCTGGGAGGAGTTCAACCGCATCGTCTGGAGCGCCCAGCTCTCCCCCGCCTTTGCCAGAGGCACGGTGGACGGCTACTTTGACGGGGCGCCGCCGTTGGCCTTCTGGAAGCTGCTGGCCCTGTACATCGCCAACAACACCTTGGGCTCCTTGCCCTGGGCCGTGCCCTTTGGGGAGGAGCAGATGGATATAATGCGGGAACAGGCGGCCCAGGTGCTGGATTGGTACGACGGGATGGAGAACCCCGTCCCCCGCTGGTACCGGGCATAAAAAAGCCAGGCAGCTTAAAACGGCTGTCTGGCTTTCTCTTTGCGGAAAGGTTACAGGATGATTTCGCCATCCACCGTGCCGGGCAGGGCAGCGGCGTTGGACTCGTCGGTATCCACGTGCATGGCCAGGGCGTACTTGGGGCTGACGCGGCACACCACGTCGCCGAAAATCAGGCTGCGGCCGTTATAGTCCACCTTGACGGAGACCACCTGCTTGTCCACCACGCCGGCCTCTTTGGCCTCGTCGGGGTTGAAGTGGATGTGGCGCTTGGCGGCGATGACGCCCTTTTCCAGAGTGACTTCCCCAGCGGGGCCGCGGAGCACGCAGCCAGGGGTGCCCTCCAAATCGCCGGACTCCCGGATGGGGGCGGTGACGCCCAGCTTGCGGGCATCGGTGAGGGAGATTTCCACCTGGGTTTCGGGACGGGTGGGGCCCAGGATGGACATCTTCATAGTGCCCTTGGGGCCAACCACTTCCACCTTCTCCTCGCAGGCGAACTGGCCAGGCTGGGAGAGGTCTTTCTTGTTGGTGAGGGCAGCGCCCTTGCCGAACAGGGCTTCCAGGTCCGCTTCGGACACATGGACATGATGGGCAGATGTTTCAACCATAACTTTCATGGGAAGTTCCTCCTTTAAGTACCATCAGCGGTTTACAACAATATTGTACTACCACAAGGGGGAAATTTCAATGGGAATTTGCATGGAGGCGGCCCATGTGCTACAATAGGGAAAAAGCTGCGAGGAGAACCGTGTATGATAAGCCATTGGAACGAGCTGGAAGAAACCTGCCTGGCCTGCCAGAAGTGCTCCCTGTGCGAGACGCGCCACCACGTGGTGTTCGGCGTGGGCAACCCCAAGGCCCAGGTGATGTTCGTGGGGGAAGGTCCCGGGGAAAACGAGGATTTGCAGGGGGAACCCTTTGTGGGCCGGGGCGGCCAGCTGCTGGACAAGATGCTGGCCGCCGTGGATTTGGACCGGCACACCAACATCTACATCACCAACATTGTCAAGTGCAGGCCGCCCCACAACCGGGACCCCCTGCCCCAGGAGCAGGAGGCCTGCATCGGCTACCTGCGCAACCAGTTCGCGCTGCTGCGGCCGAAAATCCTGGTGTGCCTGGGCCGCATTGCCGGGCAGAAGCTGATTAAGCCGGATTTGAAAATCACCAAGGAGCACGGCATCTTTTTTGACAAGGGCGGCACCCTGATGATGGCCACCCTCCACCCCGCCGCGCTGCTGCGCAATCCCGCCCAAAAGCCCGCCGCTTTTGAGGATTACCTTAAGCTGCGGCAAAAAATCGACGAGCTGGGGTGCGACATCGCCAAGCAGTGAGGCTCCCATACAAGCAGAAAAGGACATCCCCATGGGATGCCCTTTTTCTTTATCCGTTTTTCCAGGCCGCCTGAAGGGCTTGGAACTCCTGGGCGGTCATGGAGTAGAAACAGCCGTCCAACAGGGTGCCATCGTACCGGCGGCTGTACTGGCGCATGGTGCCCTCATAGTGGAAGCCGCACTTTTCAATCACCCGGCGGGAGCGCTGGTTGTGGAGATAGTGGCGCACGGCGATGAGCTCCAGGCCCAGCTCCGCAAAACCGTAACGAAGGACCGCCTTGGCGGCCTCGGTCATGTAGCCTTTGCCCCACTGCTCCTGGCCCAGGACGTAGCCCAGCTCCCGGCAGTTGGGCACACCTGGGCGGCGGCCGTCCTGGTGGAGGCCAATAGAGCCGCAGGCCCGGCCCGTCTCTTTTGGGACGATGGCCCAGATGTCCTCCTCCTCGTCGCTGTGTATCCAGCTCTCCAAGATGGCTTTGGATTCCTCCACGCTCTCGTGGGGCTTCCAGCCGGCATTGGGGCCCACGTTGGGATTCTTAGCGTAGGCGTACATGTCCGCCGCGTCCTCCAGCCGCCAGGGGCGGAGAAGCAGGCGCTCTGTCTCGATGGGTTTCATAACTCTAGCCCCTTTCCTGGGTATTTGGGCCAGTATAGCGGGTTTCCTAGGCGTTGTCAAGAGGTTCGCTGGTGGAAAGGGCCTCTTTCAGCTTTTTCTTGCGGTACCAGACCTGGTCCGCCACCACCAGGATGGCCCCGGCGATGACCACCAGGTAATAGGTGAAGAACCGCCAGACCATCACCGCGGCGTAAAGGTCGTCGTTGACAAAGTAGTTGCGGAAGAAGGAGGAGAAGCCAATCTCCTGGGCGCCAGAGGCCCCGGGCATGGGCATGAAGGACACGGACACCTGCAGCAGGCTCTGCACGGCCACAATCTCCAGGTAGCCCACGTTGTGGTAGCCAAAGGCCCGGAAGATGAAGTAGATGACGCTCATCTGCAAAATGAACTGGGGAATGGACAGCAGCACCCCGGCGATAAGGCTTTTCTGCTTGCCCTTGAAGTCATCGGTGTAGCTGGAGAAATCCGCCTCGAAGCGGTCGATGGATTCCAGCAGTCCGGCGCGCTTGCGCAGAAACTTGATTTTCCGCACCAGCCACTTGGCCAGCCGGCAAATCAAATGGAGCACCGGCTTGTAAAACAGGGAGGCGAAAAACAGGATGGAGCAGCCGTTTATCACCAGCCCCAGCACAATAAAGGGGATGATGGTGGGGTTATTGGCCGCCAGATTGCCGTACATCCCGATAAAGGACACCACCGAAACCAGCACAAAGGCGCACTGAAAACACATGAACTTGACAATGAGCACTGCCGTAGAGATGCCCGCAGGGATTTTGTTATCCCGCAGCAGATAGGCGGACTGCATGGGCTGGCCCCCGGTGGAACTGGGGGTGATGTAGGAGTAGTATAAGCCGAGGAGGGCGTTTTTCAGCCCCTCCACCACGCTGATGCGGTAGCCCTGGCTGCGCAGGAGCAGCCGGAAAATCTCCCCTTCAAAGAGGAAGTAAACCAGGCTGATGAGCACGCCCAGGGAGAGAAACCCGGGAGTCAAGTTGGAAATGGTGTGGAACACATTGCCAAACTGCTGGTTGAACAGGCCAAAGAGCAGCACCGCCACGACCGTGGCCAGAATGTACAGCATGCTCCAGGGGATTTTGCGCTTTTTCTTTCCTGCGGGCATGCCCGCGTCTTTCTTTTCCATGTTTTCCATAGTGACTCCGTTCTATAGGGATTGCAAAGGTGCAAAGGTAAGCATAGCCCAGGATTTTCAAGAAAAAATCAAGAAAACGGCCCGCCACAACGAGCCGCTCCCGGACCGCTACAGCCTGCCCCACGGGAGAGGCTGTGCTATATATTGTACCATATAAGGGGCTTCTCTTGCAATTCGGGAAGCCTTACGGTTTCCTTACGATTGGCTTTCGTGCCCAGCCCACTGGTAGATGACCTTGAGGCCGTCTAAGAGCAGCGTGTCGCTGCACTCCACCTTGCGGCGGCAATGGGGCACCACCATGCCCGCCAGGCCGCCGGTGGCGACTACCCGGCAGGGGTAGCCCAGCTCTTCCTCCATGCGGTCGCAAAGGCCGTCCAGCATGGCGGCGGCGCCGTACAGCACCCCGGACTGGAGGCACTCCGCGGTGTCCCGGCCCACCACGTGGGCGGGAGGCTCCAGGCTCACCGAGGAGAGCAGCGCCGCCCGCTGGGTGAGGGCGTCCAAAGAGACACCCATCCCGGGGACGATGGCCCCGCCCACCATGGCGCCCTCCTTGTCCATGGCCACCAAGGTGGTGGCGGTGCCCATATCGATGACGATGCAGGGGCAGGAGTAAAAGGCCTTGGCCCCCGCGCAGCCGGCGATCAAGTCGGGACCGGTGGTTTCCGGCTGGGAGATGGCAATGGGCAAAAAGCCCTTGACCGTTTCGTAGCTGACAATCAAAGGCTTGACGGAAAAGAGCTTTTCCACCCCGTTTGCCAGGTAGCCGGTGAGCTTGGGCACCACCGAGCTGATGACTGCCCCGGAGATGTGGGCCCGGCGCACCCCGTACAGGTGGAGGATGTCCCGCAGCTCAATGGCGTACTGGTCCTCCATGCGGGAGGCGTCTGTGGCCATGCGGGAGACAAACAGAAGCTCTTCCCCATCGAACACCCCCAAGGTGATATTTGTGTTGCCTACATCTAACGCTAACAGCATAGAAAGCCCTCTCTTTCGCGAAAAAACTGCCTGGTACTCCAGGGCTTTGGCGGGCGCGCCCTGCTGCGGCTTGGGGCCCGCGCCTATAAAATTCTGCAATGTATTGTACCACAGAATGCCCTCGGGGAAAAGTGGGGTTTTGGGAAATCCCTGTTAAGGGCGGCGCTGGGGGCAAGGGCTGTCTTTCACACCGGGTAGTCTAGGCTAACACATTGACAATTTTTCAGGTCTGTGCTAGTTTTTTAATGTGGAACGGCCCGAAAGAGGCGGGAAGCTGTCGAAGGCCGCCCACGTGCCGCTGTATCTGCGGCGTTTTTATTGACAGAAAAGAGGGGGATTTTGGATGACCTTGCAGGAAGGGAACGGGGGTTCCCGCTATAAAGTGCGCAAGCTGGACCTGCCCGTGGAGCTGGAGCGCCGCTTGGAGGCCCTGGGGCTCATTGAGGGCACCACGGTGACGGTGCTGCGGAAAAAGCGCCGCGGCGCCATGATTATCAAGGTGCGGGGCACCCGGTTTGCTGTGGGCTGGGGGATTTCCACCCACATCACCGTGGAGCCCCAGGAAAGGAGGGAAAACCATGGCGCATGAATTATCCATCGGGTTTGTGGGCAATCCCAACTGCGGGAAGACCACGCTGTTTAACGCCTACACCGGCGCCAACCTGAAGGTGGCCAACTGGCCCGGCGTCACGGTGGAGAAAAAGGAGGGGCTGTTCCAGTTCCACGACCACGAGTACAAGCTGGTGGACCTGCCCGGCACCTACAGCCTGACCTCCTACACCATGGAGGAGCAGGTGACGCGGCAGTACATTTTAAGCGACGATGTGGACGTGATTATCGACGTGGCGGACGCCTCTGCCCTGGAGCGCAACCTGTATCTGACTTTGCAGCTGATTGAGCTGGGCAAGCCGGTTATCCTGGCGCTGAACATGATGGACATTGTGCAGAAGCGTGGCATGGAGATCGACCTGCACCGCCTGCCGGAGATGCTGGGCATCCCGGTGATACCCGTCTCCGCCCGGCGGAAAACAGGCCTGGACATTTTGATGCACGCGGCGGCCCACCACAAGGACCAGAAGGCCACAGAGGCCACCAGCCACCACCACACCGAGCAGACACGCCACCGCCACGACCACCACGGGGAATACGTGATGGTGTACAGCGATGAAATTGAGGACAAGATAGACCTGCTGATGGACGCGCTGAAAAAGAAATACCCCGGCTTGAAGAATTTGCGGTGGCACGCCATCAAGCTGCTGGAGAACGACACGGAAATCACCCGGGACTACCCTGTGGATTTGCCCCAGGTGCTGGACCGCAGCTACGAGAAGGACATCATCAACCAGAAGTATGACTTCATCGACGAGGTCATCCAAGAGGTGCTGGTGAACAAGTCCGCCAAGGAGGCCATCACCGACAAGGCCGACCAGCTGCTGACCCACCGGATTTGGGGCCTGCCCATCTTCCTGTGCATTATGGCCCTGGTGTTCTTCCTCACCTTTACGGTGGGCGACTGGCTGAAAGGCTACTTCCAGCTGGGGCTGGACATGATTTCCGGCGGGGTGGCCGCCGGGCTGGAGGCGCTCCACGTGGCGCCGCTGCTCAACTCCCTGATAGTGGACGGCATCATCGCCGGCGTGGGCGGCATTTTGCTGTTTTTACCCAACATCTTTATCCTGTTTTTGGCTTTGGCATTTTTGGAGGACAGCGGGTACATGTCCCGGGTGGCCTATGTGATGGACAGCATCATGGGACGGCTGGGGCTTTCCGGGCGCTCCTTCATCCCCATGATTCTGGGATTTGGCTGCACGGTGCCCGCCATTATGGCCTCCCGGGCCCTGGAGAACAAGCGGGATAGGTACAAGACCATGCTCATCACGCCCTTTATGTCTTGCAGCGCCCGGCTGCCTATTTACGTGCTGTTCTCCGAGCTGTTCTTCCCGGAAAACTCCCTGCTGGTGGCCTACTCCATGTACCTGCTGGGCATTGTGGTGGCCATTGCCTGCGCCTTTGTGATGCACCTGCTGGACCGCGGCAAGCAGCGGGAGAACGCCCTGCTCATTGAGCTGCCGGAGTTTAAGGCGCCCAGCGCCCGCACCATTGCCATTTACGTGTGGGAAAAGGTGAAGGACTACCTGACCAAGGCGGGCACCACCATTTTCGTGGCCTCCATCATCATGTGGGTGCTGCTGAACTTTGGCCCCTCTGGGTACTCCCAGGACATGGGCAACACCTTTGGCTCCATGATCGGCCGGTGCATCGTGCCCTTCTTTACCCCCATCGGCCTGGGTTTCTGGCAGATTGTGGTGGCCCTTATCGCGGGCATCTCCGCCAAGGAAGTGGTGGTGTCCTCCACGGCGGTGCTCTTTGGGGTGAGCAGCATCACCTCCACCGAGGGCATGGCCTCCTTGATGAGCGCCCTTTCCGCCATTGGCTTCGGCCCGCTGAACGCCTACTGCCTGATGACCTTCTCCCTGCTGTACGTGCCCTGCGCGGCCACGCTGGCCACCATCAAAAAGGAGACCGGCAGCTGGAAATGGGTGGGCCTGACGGCGGTGTTCCAAATTGCGGTGGCGTGGGTTATCACCTTTGCGGTGTACCACATCGGCCTGCTGTTTGTGTGAGGCGGCGCCATGGGGACAGTTTTTACCGCGTTGCTGCTGGCCTTGCTGGCGGTGGCTGTGTATTTCGCGGGAAGGTCCATCCGCAGGCGCAAAGGCTGCGGCGGCCACTGCGCCGGGTGCAGCGGGTGCCCCAACCGGCCTTCCCAAGGTGAGAAGCGCTGAAACCGTGCCTGCGGGCACAGTGGAAAGGAGTTGTTTGTATGGAAACGCGGCGGAAACCGGAGGATTCCAACGCCATTACGGAGCGGTATTTTGAGCGGATTTTGGTGGAGACACGGTACATAGACGCGGTGGTGCCGGACACCTCTGTGGAGCTGTTCGGCAGGAAATTTACCACGCCGGTGATGACGGCCGCCCTCTCCCACATCCCGGGGAAGAACGGCGACGGCATGGTGCAGATGGCCCAGGGCGCTGCCAAAGCCGGGGCCCTCACCTGGGTGGGCATGACCAGCCTGGAGCAGTACGGGGAAATCGCCAAAACCGGCGCGCCTTTGGTGCGGATCATCAAGCCCTACGCGGATGAAAGAGAGATTTTCTCCCGCATGGAGCAGGCGGAGGAGCTGGGTGCTGTGGCCATTGGCATGGACATTGACCACAGCTTTAACGGCCAGGGCCAGCCGGACAACGTGCTGGGGAACGCCATGCGCCCCAAGACGCTGGCAGAGATTGCCTCCTACTGCAAGCGCACCAAGCTGCCCTTCCTCATCAAGGGGGTGCTCAGCGCCCAGGACGCCCAGAAGTGCTTGGACGCCGGGGCGGGCGGGGTTCTGGTCTCCCACCACCACGGAATCATGGCCTCCGCGGTGCCGGCGCTGCTGGTCCTGCCGGAGATTGTGAAAACCCTGCGGGGGAAAATCCCCGTCTTTGTGGACGGCTCCTTTGAGAACGGCATGGACGTCTTCAAGGCTTTGGCCCTGGGCGCCGACGCCGTGTGCGTGGGGCGGGCGCTGATGCCGCCCATCCAGCAGCAGGGCGCGGCGGGCTGCCAGCGCACCTTGGAGGACATCACCGCAGAGCTGGCGGCGGCCATGGCCCGCACGGGCTCCCGGGACGTTCGGCACATCGACCCCTCCCTGCTGTGGATAGACGGGAAGCATTTACATTGATTTTTCCCACAAGAAAAGCCGCCAGGCATGGCCCGGCGGCTTTTTGCTGCGTGTTTTTACTGGAGGTTCAACAGGCCCTCGTTGGCCATCTCCTGGGCTGCCAAGAGCATGCCCAGCTGGCCGCTGTGGTAGTTGAGGCCACCCTGCATCCAGGCGGCGTAGGGCTCCCGGAGGGGGGCGTCGGCGGAAAGCTCAATGGAGGAGCCCAAGGTGAAAGCGCCAGCAGCCATAATCACCTGGCTGTCGTAGCCGGGCATGTCGCTGGGCTCGGGCACCACGAAGGAATCCACCGGCGCGCCCTTCTGCACGCCTTTGCAGAAGGCGATGAGGTTCTCCGGCTTTTCCAGGAGCATCACCTGGATGATGTCTCCGCGCTTCTCCTCCACGGTGGGAGTGACGCCGAAGCCCAGCTGGGAAAACAGCGCCGAGGCGAACACGGCGGTTTTCAAGGCCTCGCCGGCCACGTGGGGGGCGTGGAAGGCGCCCATGAACAGCTCCCGGTTGTTGCCCAGGGTGCAGCCAATCTCCCGGCCGGTGCCAGGGGTGGTCAGGCGGTAAGAGCACAGCTCCACCAAATCCCGGCGGCCCGCGATATAGCCGCCGGTGGGGGCGATGCCGCCGCCGGGGTTCTTAATGAGGGAGCCGGCGATGATGTCCGCCCCCACGGCCAGGGGCTCCTCCCGCTCCACAAACTCGCCGTAGCAGTTGTCCACCATGACAATGGCGTCCGGCGCCTTGCGCTTGGAAATCTCCACAATGGGGGCGATGTCCTCCACCCGCAGGGAGGGGCGCAGGCTGTAGCCCCGGGAGCGCTGGATGTAAATCATCTTATACTCCGGGGTGATGCGCCGCTCCATGGCCTCCAGGTCGGGGGTGCCGTCGGGACGCAGGGGCAGCTCCTCGTAGTGGATGCCAAACTCCTTCAAAGAGCCGGGCTCCTCCCTGCCCTCCATGCCAATGACGCCTTGGATGGTGTCGTACGGCGTACCGGTGACGCAGAGCATCTTATCCCCGGGGCGGAGCATGCCGAACAGCGCCACGGTGAGGGTGTGGGTGCCGCTGACAAAGTTGTGGCGCACCAGGGCGTCCTCCGCGCCAAAGGCGTAGGCGTAGACCTGGTCCAGCACGTCACGGCCCCGGTCGCCGTAGCCGTAGCCGGTGCTGCCCACAAAGTGGCTCTCGCTGACGCCTGCCTTGGAAAAGGCCGCCAGCATCTTCTGCTGGTTGTAGCGCTGGATGGATTCAATCTCCGCAAACTGGGGCCGGGCCAGCTCCTCGGCGCGCTGGGCGGCCTCCAGCAGCTTGGGGGATATGTGAAATGCAGGGTAAAGTTCCATGGATGGTTCTCCTTATAGTAAGCTGTGGACCCAGGTATCCGTTTTGGTAAAGCCCAGGCTCTTGTAAAATTCCTTGTTCTTGTGCTGCTCCCGGAAGACGTACAGCATCTTTCCCGGGAAATAGGACTCCGCCCGGCGCACCAGCCGGGAGCCTAAGCCCTGCCGGCGCATGCCCTCCCGCACGGCCAGGGCGGACAGAATAGCCCCCCGCTGGGAGATGGAGGACACCACCGCGCAGGCCCGCAAGCCCTCGGGGCCCCGCTCGGTGAGGGCCAGGGCCTCGTTGTGGCGCAGCTTGTGGGAGAGGTCCAGATAGAAGGGCTCGAACTCCCCTATCATGCCCGCCTTCTCCAGCAAGGTGTAGATTTCCCGGATGTTCACCGAGGGCGGCAGCTCTTTGGGCAGGTCCCCGGGCTCCTGGGTGTGCTTGAGCACATCCCCCACCTGGGTGGGCGTAAGGTTCATGGCCTCGGCGTTGCGCACGGCGCAGAGCACCTCCCTGGCGCCCACCACGTGGAGGAACTCCCGGGAGGCGTCCCCCTGGAGCACTGTGCCGGAAAGGAGCATGGCCCCATCCACCAGGCAGTAGACCACGTCCTCCTCTGTGTTCAGCCAGAAGTTGGCAAAGCTCTTATCAAAGCCATAGGAATTGGCGATGGAAGCGATTTTACAGCCGAAGGGGGTTTTCTCACACAGGGCCAACAGGCGCCTTTTCTCCCCTTCCCCTTGCACCAGGCGGATCACATTCCCACTCCCTTCATCACAGAAAAAACGCCCCGCAGGTTCGCGGAGCGCGTTTGCAGCTCATGGCAGCTTGTGGACTTTTACACCACAAAGTACATCAGGATGTTGGTGACGATGACGAGCACGAAAAAGCCAATGGCGATCACCTTGGTCCAGCGGGACAGGAAAGCGTCCACAGACCGGGCCTTGTTCTTGGAGAGGAAGGTATCGGCGCCGCCGGTGACCACACCCAGGTTCTTCTGGCTGCCCTCCTGAAGCAAAACCACAATGATGATAGCGATAGCGAACAGCATCAGCACGATGCCAAACACGATTTCCAAAGCGTTCATTCCGTATTGATTCCTCCTAAAGTCTTTGCCGGGATTCCCCGAAAACAGGCGCAAAAGCCCCACGTGAAATACCTTGGGTTATCATACCATAGTTGGGGGGATTTTGCAAGCGGCAGGGCCAGATTTTTTAAAAAAACAGCCCGCCCGCCGCATAAAGGGCCCTTCCCCTGCCCAAACTACAACCAAGCAGCCAGGAACGCGTTTGCTTGCCTGGGAGAACGGATATCGTCCAAGAGGACCGGGGCCCGCGTGGTTTCGAGAAATATCCAGTTCAAGCGGGCTCCGGCTGCTCGCCCTTTGGCCCTCCCCTGTTTTGGGGAAGGCGCCAAAGGGCCAGTTTTTTTATTGCCACAAAGGAGCGGGGTACACCCCGGCCTCTGTCATCTTCCGCACGGCGTTGACCACGGTTTCCTTGTCCTCTTTGTAGGTGACGCCGTACCACTTATCCGCAGAGGACAGCACCGTGACCTGGGCCTTGTCCTGGGCCAGCAGATCGTTGACCACAAAGGGCAGGAAATACTCGGCCTTGAGGGGGTTCTGGGGCACGTCCTCCTGGAAGAAGCGGCGGAAGTTCTCCTCCAAGGCGGGGGTAAAGCCAGGGGTGAAGCCCCACAGGTTCATAGAGACAACGGTGTCCGGGGCGAGGGCGTTCCAAGTGCTGCCGCCGTCCTCGGTGTAGGCGATGCCCTCCGGGCGCTTCTCGATGTGGGTGCGCTCGGTGACGCTTTGGAGCATGCCGCCCTCCACCTGGCACACGCCCCGGGAGACGTAGCCGTTCTCGGTGACGGTGTTCTTCACATAGTAGCCCACCATGGCGAAGTCCAGCTTGGCGCCGTCCTGGGCGTTTTTCAAGAACTGGTAAATCTTCTCAAAGGCTTCCCGGCCGTAAAAGTCATCGGCGTTGATGACGGCGTAGGGAGTGTCCTCCAGCACACGGGCGGCGGCCAAGGTGGCCTGGCCGGTCCCCCAGGGCTTCTGGCGGCCTTCGGGGATTTCCACGCCCTGGGGCACGTCCTCCAGGCGCTGGAATACCCACTCCACCTCCATATACTGGGAGACCTTTTGGAACACGGCCTCCTGGAAGTCGGGCAGGAGCTCCTCCTTGATGATAAACAGCGCCTTCTTAAAGCCGGCACGCCGGGCGTCGAACAGGGAGTAATCGATGATTTTCTCCCCGTGGGCCCCCACCGGGTCAATCTGCTTGAGGCCGCCGTAACGGCTGCCCATGCCGGCTGCCATGATGACAAGTACAGGTTCTTTCACGTGAACGCACCCTTTCTTTCGGTTTTGAATTTATTCTGCCCCCGTGTAGTAGGGGGATTCCTCCTCATAGATAAAACGGTTGATGTGCTGGGAGGCGGCGGTCAAATCGTACTCATAGACCCAGGCGCCGGAATCCAAGGTGGCGCCGTAGGCCTGCTCCTCCTCGCCGGGGATGGAGAGGGTCTCCAGGTTGAGGCCGCCAAAGACAATAGGCGACATGCCCAGCATATCCCCCACGTTGAGGGACGTCTCGCACACGGAGAACACCTTGCGCACCAGGCCGGGCAGCTGGAAGATGTTCTTTTTCTTCAGGCTGGTGAGCAGCGCTTGGAGCACCGTCTGCTGGCGGGAGGCCCGCACGTTGTCGCTGTCCAAGTGGCGGATGCGGGCATAGGCCACCGCCTGGTTGCCGTTGAGGTGGTACTCGCCGTCCTGATAGGGGCCGTTGATAAGATCAATCTCCCCGTTGACATTGGGGATAAAGTCCGAGGACACCACGGAGCCGGGAGACTCCTGGCTGAGGTTCCACAGGTTCTCGTTTAAGGAGTAGACCTCCTCGGCGGTGAGCTGGATATCCACGCCACCAAAGGCGTCCACAATCTCCGCCATCTGGTAGAAGTTGACGGTGACATAGTTGCGGATGTCCAGGTTGAAGTTCTGGTTCAGCGTCTTAATGGCCAGCTCCGGGCCGCCGTAGGCGTAGGCGTGGGTGATTTTATCGTAGCCGTAGCCATCGATGGACACCTCGCTGTCCCGGAGGATGGAGGTGAGCTTTAAGGCATGGTGACGCCTGTCCACAGAGAGGACCATCACCACGTCGGAGCGGCCGGTATTGCCGTCCTCCCGGGAATCCAGGCCGAACAAAGCGATGTTGGTGATTTGGGAATCGGACATAGCCCCGGCTTGGATGCCCAAGGCGGAATCGCTTTTGGGGATGGAGGTCATGGTGAGGCCGCTGAGCATATAGGCCACACTGCCCCCCACGGCGATGACCAGCACCAGCACCAGGGCCACGATGGTTTTGCCCACGCCCCAGCGCTTGGGGCGGCCTTTTTTCACCGGGCGGCTGTTGCTGTAAATATCCTGGCTGCCGGACTTTTGGGGCCTTCTTCCCCCGCTTCGCTGGGTGGAGCGGCGCTGCTCCTCCATGGCCTTTTGGTCGGCGCGGCGCTTGGCCGGGGAGGAATAGCTGGAGATGTCCTGAAAGGCGTCCCCCTCTTTCCAGCCCCGGGGCGGCGCCTCGTAATAGTAATTGTCCTGGAGAGGCTCCCGGCGGGGGCGGCTGGCGCCGCTGCTCCTCCTGCCGGTGGAGCCGCTCCGCGAGGCCCCATGGCGGGGCCCCTTCTGATAGTCATTGGTTCCCATTCATTCCCTCCAGGCGGCAGCTTAATTGCCGCCCACTGCGGTGGTGGTATCCGGCTCCTGCGACGTATCGCCGTACTCCTCCCAATAGGGGGAGTCTTCTTCATAAATGAAAGCGCTGATGCGCTTGGCCGCGCCGGAAGTATCGTAAATCATGTGGTAAGTGCCATAGCTGTCAAGGTCATCGAACAAATCTGTCTCATATTCCACATTGGGTACGCTGATGCTGCTGATGGAGAAGTCCGTCAGCAAAATAGGCGCCAGGCCCATCACGTCGGACAAGTCCAGGCTTGTCTCGCAATAGGGCATCATCTGCTGGATGACGCTGGGGTAATCCGACCAACCAAGCTCCGTCACCTTGTCCACCAAGGCGGCGAACACCGTCTGCTGGCGCACCACGCGGGCGTAGTCGCTGCCCACGTAGCGGATGCGGCCATAGGCCACCGCCTGGTTGCCGTTGAGGTGGTAGGTGCCGTCCTCATACTCGCCGTACTGGATGTTGATTTCCCCGTTTACATCGGGGATATAGTCGGTGGCCTTGATCTCCGCGTAAACCGTATCGGAAGAGGAGCTTCCCTTTTCCTTTTCGTCCTCCACCTCTTGGCTGAGGGCCCACAGGTTGGCGTTGAGCTGGTAGACCTCCTCGCCGGTCATGGTGATGTCCACCCCGCCGAAGGCGTCCACAATGGCGGCCATGTAGGCGAAGTTCACTGTGACATAATCCCGGATGTCCAGGCCAAAGTTCTGGTTGAGGGTGCGGATGGCCAGCTCGGGCCCGCCCAGGCTGTAGGCAGCGTTGATTTTATCGGTGTAGTTGACATAGCTCTGGTAGCCCTCGCCCTCGATGGTGACTTCACTGTCACGGAGGATAGAGGTGAGCTTCAGCTTGCCGTGGCGGTTGTCCACGGAGAGAATCATTATCACGTCGGAGCGGCCGGAGAAAGAGTTGGACCGGGAGTCCACGCCGAACAAGGCAATGTTTTTAATGCTGTTGTCCATGACGATGTTCTCGGTATCAATGCCCAGAGCGCCGTCGTCCTTGGCGATGGACGTGGTGGTGAGGCCCGCCAAAATGTTGGTGGACACATACACCAAGCCGCTGCCGCAAAGGATGAACACCAAGCAAAAGAACACAGCAATGCCACGGAGCACGGCTCTTCTGCGCCGGTTTTTCTTGCGCTTCTTATATTCCTTCGAGGAGGAGTAGCTGGAAACGTCTTCAAACCCCTCGGAGCCTGCATGATTTTTGCGCGCCATAGGCGAGCCCTCCTATATTTACATAATGTAGAGCTTTATTATACCCCAAGAAGGGGCTAGCGTCAACGTTCCTGTTTGGGCTTGCGGAACACAATCAGCTTGCTGAAAACATAGTTGACGATGACCACAATCACGTTGGAGAGAAGCTTCATCACCATGTCGTTGATGCCCAGGGTGCCCACGCCTACCCGCATGCAGAGAAGGTCCAGCACAAAGGAGACGCCCCGGCAGCCAAAGAAGCGGACCATCTCCCCCAAGACGGGGCCCAGGCCCTTTGCCTTGCTTTGGAACACCCAGATGCGGTTGGTCACATAGGCGAACAAGATGGCGGCTATCTGGGCGATGGCGGTGGCCCACAGGTAAGGCACGTGGAGAAGGTCCGCCAGCAGCCAGTAGCCCACCCAGTTCACCACCGTGGTGAGCCCGCCGAAAAACACGTACAGGATGAGCTCCTTATAGTTGCGAAACAGCTCTTTGCATTTTTCCATAGCTTGTCCTTTCCAGCGGGGGAAGTATCCCGCCGCGTACGGCATATAAGTATAGCAAAAAAACAGGAGGATGGCAAGAAAAAAAGCCTCCCTAGGGGAAGCTTCACATCCTTTTGCAGATTAGGCCCTCTCCCCCACTATCTCGGGAAGGAGCAAAATTACAGTCCGCCGTACGGGCACCGTGGCGCGCAGTTTGGAATAGGGCTGGCGGCGCCGGAAGAACTCGTACACCGAGCAGGCTTTGTCCACCAAAGAGACCACCACGCCCTCCCGGTATTTGGGCGGCTTGATGGTGAGGGGGAACATGTGGCAGCGGATGGTATCCTCCTCAATGGGGGTGAGGTCCATCTCCTGCTTGGCGTTTTCCGCGGCGATGTGGGGATGGCGCGTCCAGTGGCCCTTGCGGGCGGGGTCCCCATCCTGGGCGTCGTAAAGGAAATAATCGTGGAGAAGGGCGCCGCGCACCAGCTCTTGCCAATGGAAGGAAAGCCGGGTGAAACGGGCCAGCCGGTAGCTGTAATAGGCCACGGCCAAGCTGTGCAGCAGCCGGGTGGTGGACCCGTGCTGAACGTACTCGTTGATTCGCTCTAAGCCGGACTCTGCCAGCAAATCGTGAAAAAAGCCTTTGAATTCTTCCTCTTCCCAATAGCGCTCCAGGGTCGATTTGCGCATAAAGCCACCTGCCCATGAAAAAAATCTGGATATAGTATACCACAGGCAAGAGCGGGAAACAAGTGGAAATAGCAGGAATGATTGCTTATTTTTCCGCCAACAGGCACGAGAAAAGGGCCTTTGGGAAACTCCCCAAAGGCCCTCTTGATTTACGAAGGTATTTTTTCCAATTCGAACTTGCAAAAGAAGGACAGCTACTTCTCAAGATTGCGGGTACAACCTTTCTTCACTGCAACACCTTCTCCGCCCAGCTTGAAGATTGGCTACCATATACATCCCGTCCACATCCGGTGTTGCCGGATACTTGGGGAATCATTATTCTTCAAAGAAAATGACTTAGTACATTGGTCTTTACCTATCCTTTGGCATATCAATACCGTTTCAATGTCACCGTATAAAATTTATGAGTACCAAACCCTTTAGGTATTGGTCAGCGCTTTAGTAAGCTTACGAATTTGACGGTCTTAAAACAGATCCATGCCAATTTGGTTTCCTAGCATCTGAGGTTTAATCAGAATCAGGAACCTTCTTTCTGTATTATATTTTAATTTAGAACTCTATATCAGTCTGCGGAATGTGAGTCCGCAGACTCTACATTCTGAGGTTCAATTTGACCCATGGGACCCACCCGCCTTTCTACTAGAATAATTTCGCACGCTTCGCCTTTTTCCATAGCTGCTGTGCTTCCCTACTTTTTCACCGCCTTTTGCGGCTACTGACTGACCAGGAAAGCTCCCCTTCTTGTTTTGAAAGACACTCCAAACGCATTCCGGGTTTTCTTAAAGTGCAGCAATGGCTTTCATTACACTCCTCGCCGTTTTCACTCTGGAACACTCTGGCCAAGCATTTTGAAGAACCTTTTTGAAAGCTATCTTTTCTTCTACCCCTTAGTTTCCCCACATATTTGTTTTAAGAAGGTTTCTGAAAAGCTCCTTGTTGTTTTGCAAGGCTTTTACCAAGATTCCCTTCTCTCAACGAAAGGTGCTGCTCGTTTGGATTTGCTTCATCGCCGCTTCCATTCTTCCTGCCTGTTTTTAAAAGATATTTCTTTTAAAAATTTCTCTTCTCTTTAAAAAATCACTTTCCCGGCAGAAATCTTATGGGATGTGGGCCCGAAACAAAAACCGCGTTTCAAGCTTTCCTTTTGTGGAAAGATTTATGGGATTGAAAAGGTGCTTTCAGCTCTTCTGCTTTGGCGAAAATGGATGTTCCACTTACTTCCGGCCTTTGCGAAGCTGCTGTAGAAGATTTCGGTAGATTTGCTCTATCTCTTATCTTCTGGCTATATTATAGCGCGTGCTCTCCCGGTTGTCAATAGTATTTTTGAAGTTTTTTGAAAAAATTTATTGAGAATAGCAAAACGGTTGATTTCTCCGCGCAAGCCTGCTACAATAGGGGTACAGAAAAATCAGCGCTTGACTAGAGACCGATTTTACGGTACAATGTCCCTGGCGAAAGGAGAGTGACACCATGGACCACGAATACGAAGCGGACCTTCTCACCTTGCTGGATGACGAGGGCCAAGAGCACGAGTTTGAGATTATCGACGAGTTGGAGAACGACGACGGCCATTTCCTGGCGCTGGTTCCCACCCAGCAGGAGCCGGACGAAATCGCCTCTGACGCGGAGACCTATTATATTTTTGAAGTCATCGAAGAGGATGGCGAGGAGCAGCTCCAGGAAGTTGATGACGACGCCCTGCTGGATAAGCTGGCGGCCATTTTCGAGGAGCGGTTTAACGAGGCCTATTTCGACGGCGAGGAGGAATAATCCCCCCGCCCGGCGGATACCCTGGAAAGGGGGCCGCTAGCCTCTTCCCCACTTTTAGATGGAACTGAAATCTATCCTGCCCGATACGCGGACTGCGCACATATAACCCTACACTCGATTGAAAGGGAGCCCTGGCTCCGCCTGCGGATTGCAGACCTCCCGGCCCGGCTTTGACCGGCTGCTGGAGGAAGGGAGCGTGAAACAGGAGGGGGGGCACCCACCTGCTTTTCTGTAGCAGGTTATTGAGTTGCGCGATACGGTCGGGCGGGACTTTTTTTGCCTAGGAAAAGGGTGGAACAGCTTCCGCCCTTTTTCGCATTTTCCGGGACAAAAAACGCAAAAAAACCTTGACTTTTGGGGTGCGATGCGGTATGAATATGTAAGGCAACGGGGATTCCCCCTGCCACAAGATGAAACTTTTTATCTCTGTAATACATGAGGGAGGATTCACTTATGATTGACGGCAAAGTTGCAGTTGCGGTTGTGGGCTGCGGCGGCATGGGCGGCGGCCACGCGGTGGCCATTGCCACTGGCAGCGGCCAGGCCCTTTGGATGACAGACGGCTCCAAGGGCCGGGAGCTGCTCCCCGGCGACACCGACCTGACCACCAAGATGGTGCTGGCCGGCACCTACGACATCAAGGAGGACCGCCAGGAGTGGGCCCGCAAGCAGGGCTTCTTCACCTACAACAGCTTTGAGGACATCCTGGCCGACGAGCGCGTGGACGTGGTGCTGGTGGCCACCCCCAACGACGACCACAAGGAGCTCTCCATCCGCGCCATGCGGGCCGGCAAGAACGTGCTGTGCGAAAAGCCCGTGATGATGAACAGCAAGGACTTGGAGGACGTGCTGGAAGTCGCCAAGGAGACCGGCAAGGTGTTCTATCCCCGGCAGAACCGCCGCTGGGACAAGGACTACCTGACCATGAAGAAGGTGTACGACGAGAAGCTCATCGGCAACGTGTTCCACATCGAGTCCCGCTACCACGGCTCCCGGGGCATCCCCGGCGACTGGCGCGGCATCAAGGAAAAGGGCGGCGGCATGATGTTTGACTGGGGCGTGCACCTGCTGGACCGCATTGTGCTGATGGTCCCCGAGAAAATCAAGAAGGTTTACGCCAAGATGACCCACGTCACCAACGACGAGGTGGACGACGGCTTCATCATGAACATGGTGTTTGAGAGCGGCATCACCGCCACCGTGGAAGTGGGCACCTGCAACTTCATCACCCTGCCCCACTGGTACCTGTGCGGCGACCAGGGCACAGCGGAAATCAAGGACTTCCGCGACCCCGGCCGGATGGTGGTGCTGCGCAGCTGGGAGGACAAGGACGCCACCCCCATCCTCATGGGCGAGGGCCTTTCCAAGACCATGGCCCCCCGGAACCCCGACTCTGTGGACGAGCTGCCCCTGCCTGACTTCAGCTACGACCGCAACGAGCTGTACTCCAACGTGTGCGACGTGGTGATGGGCAAGGCCGAGCAAATCGTGAAGAACGAGGAAGCCCTGCGCGTCCTGCGGCTGATGGAGGCCGCTTTGGAGTCCGACGAAAAGGGCATTGTGGTGGACTTCGAATAAGCAAATACGCCAAACAGACGAAAACCCCCGGAACCGCGGTTCCGGGGGTTTTGTTGTCTGTAGGAGTGGCTTACATGTTCAGCACAGCCACGGCGATGTTAAAGAAGAGTATTAAGCTTACCGCATCCAGGATAGTGCTGATGAGAGGGCTGGCCATCACAGTGGGGTCAAGGCCCAGACGCTTAGCCAGCAAGGGCATCAGGCTGCCCACCAGGTTCGCCACTAAAGCCACTGCCAGTATGGTCAAGCAGACTACAATGGACACCATCACGCCCACCCGGTCGATGAGCATAAGCTTGGCGAAGTTGACCACCGCCAAGGTGACGCCGCACAAAATCGCCGTGCCGCACTCCTTGAGCAGAATCCGTGGGATGTCCCGGTAGCGGATTTCCCCCAGGGAGAGGCTGCGGATGATGGTGGTGGAGGCCTGGCTGCCGGTGTTGCCGCCGGTGCTCATCAGCATGGGAATAAAGCTGGAGAGCACCAGGTTCGCTGCCAAGGCTGTTTCAAAATGGGTGATGATGCTGCCGGTGAAGGTGGCGGAAATCATCAGGAACAGCAGCCAGGGGGCGCGTTTTTTCCAGTTCTCAAAGATGGACACCTTCATGTACGGCTTGTCAGAGGGGGCCATGGCCGCCATGCGCTCCATGTCCTCGGTGGCCTCTTCCTGCATGACGTCCATGGCGTCGTCTACGGTGACAATGCCAACAAGACGTTCCTCGGCATCCACCACGGGAAGGGCCAGGAAGTCGTACTTGCTGAGAAGGCGGGCCGCTTCCTCCTGGTCGGTGTGGGTGCTGACGAACTTCACGTTGGTTTCCATGATGTCGCGCAGGACAGCGTTTTTGGGCGAGAGCAGCAGCTCCCGCACGGTGACGATGCCCTCCAGCTTGCGGCGGCTGTCGGTGACATAGCAGGTGTAGATGGTCTCGCTGTCCAGGCCGGTGGCACGGATGCGGTCGAAGGCCTGCTCCACGGTCATGCTGCGCTTTAAGTCCACATACTCCATGGTCATCATGGCGCCCGCGCTGTCCTTGGGGTAGTTGAGCACCTGGTTGATCATCTTGCGGGTTTCCTCATCCACGTGGCGCAGGATTTTCTTCACCACGTTGGCGGGCATCTCCTCAATCAGATCCACGGTGTCGTCCAGGAACATCTCCCCCATGACTTCGTCCAGCTCTTTGTCGGTAAAGCCCTGGATGAGCAGCTCCTGGGTGTCGCCATCCATATAGGCGAAGGCGTCCGCTGCCAGCTCTTTGGGCAGCAGGCGGAAGATAAGGGGCATGGACTGCTGGGGCAGCTCCTCCAGCAGCACCGCCGCATCGGCCGGGTTCATATCCTTGACCAAGGCGGCGATCTCGGGATATTTCTTTTGCTCTAAAAGCGCAAGGATTTTTTCTTTCACAGTTGCACCTCCTGGGATAATTCGAGAGGGAGGATACAACACAAGACCAAAAGGGCGGCAGGGACCGCGCCGCCAGCCCAGGGCCAGGGATTACCGCAAGGCGCACCAGGCAGCAAAGGGTCCCGATGGGAGTTTTTTCTTTTCAGCCGCACTTTCCCCTCCAGGTCCTGTGCCGCCGCTACTTCGGGGGACAATCACTTTGCTCACCTCATGTTTCCTGTAAAATCCTGGGGCGCGGCACTGCCACGCACACCTTTATTACTCTACCTGTTTCCCCGGCGTTTGTCAAGAAAAAACGAGCCATGGGAAAGTAAAATCTCCGCAAGGCTCGTTTGTTTTTCCATTGGCTCCCTGGGGCGTTAGCGTTCCTTCCCCAGGAAGAACAGGGCCACGGTGCCCGGCCCGGAATGGGCGCCGATAACAGGGCCGATGTAGCCCACCTCCACCTGCTGCACGCCCAGCTTCTCCCGCACCTGGCGCTCCACATAGCGGGCGTCCTCCAGGCAGTCGCCGTGGCTGATGAACACCATCTGGCCGGCGGGCTCCTGGGCGGTCTCCTCCATGCGCTTGACTAAAGCGTCCAAGGACTGCTTGCGCCCCCGCACCTTGGAGACGGGAATCAGGTGGCCCTCGTCGTCCACGTGGAGCACCGGCTTAATGCCCAGCATGGTGCCCACCAAGGCCGTGGCTGTGGAGACGCGGCCGCCCCGCTTTAAGTGGTTTAGGTCATCCACGGTGAACCAGTGGCACAGGCGCAGCACATTCTCTTGAAGCCAAGCCAGGACCTCCTCCAGGCTTTTGCCCTCCTGGCGGAGCTTGGCGGCGTAGTACACCAGCAGCCCTTCCCCCATGGAGGCGCACAGGGAATCGAACACCACCATCTTCCGCCGGGGGAAGCGCTTTTGCAGCTCCTCCCGGGCCAGCTGGGCGCTTTGGCAGGTGCCGCTGAGGCCCGAGGAAAAGGCGATGTACAGCACGTCCTGGCCGGCTTCCAGCAGGGGTGTGAACACCCGCAGGAACTCCTCCGAGTTGATTTGGGTGGTGGTGGACATGGCCCCGCCCCGGAGCTTGGCGTAAAATTCCCGGTCGGTCATCTCACCGCCGCCGGGGATGTTGTGATAGGTCCTGCCCCCCATCATGTAGCAAAGGGGGATTACCTGGACGTCCAGCTGCCGGATGAGCTCTGGGGTCAGGTCCGCGGTGGAATCGGTGACAATCTGATAGGTACCCATGGTCTACTCCTCCCTGCGCGGCAACCCGCGCCAACACAAATCCTATTTGGAATAAGTATACTGTATTTTCCGAAAGATGTAAACCTGTTTTGTAATTTTTCCCGTGTCAAATTTCCGGCTTGTGCAGCCTGCGGTAGTCCAAATAGTTTTGGAGGATGACGGTGGCGGCCACGGCGTCCACCACGGCCTTGCGGCGCTTGCCCCGAGTGTTGGTTTCGTTTAAGTAGCCGTGGGCTGTGACAGTGGTGCCCCGCTCGTCCACAAAGGCCACAGGCAAACCGGCAGCCTCTTCCAGAAGGGCGCCTATCTCCCGGGCGTTTTTGGCGCTCTCCCCTTCGGTGCCGTCCATGTTCCGGGGCAGGCCCACCGCCAGCAGCTCCGCCCGGTTCTCCCGGGCCAAGGCGGCCAGCCGCTCCACCAGCCGCTCCCGGTTGTGCTCGTTAACCACGGTGAGGGGGGAAGCCAGCAGCTCTCCCCTATCGCAGATGGCCACGCCGGTGCGGGCCTTGCCCAAATCGATGCCCAGGATAATCATAATGCCTCCGTGTGGAAGGTATACTGCATAGGGGCGCGGCGCAGTTCTTCCGGCAGGTGGGACATGTCGTTGACAAGCTTCCAGCGAAGGACGCCGTTCTCCGCTTCCAGGATGCTCACACTGGTGTTGCCGAACACCTTCCCCTGGCGCAGGCCCTGGATGTTCCCGAACTCCACCCGGGCGTTCAAGTTTTTGATAACGCCGCCGTGGGTGGTGACGGCCACGGTCTTGCCGGGGTTTTCGGCGATGATGCGGTCAATGGCGCGGTTGACGCGGCGGTAGGCTTCCTCCATGGTCTCACCATGGGGGAAACGGCACAAATCTGGGGCGTGGTCCCAGTTGTAGGCAAGCTCCGGGTACTTCTGGCCGATGTCGGACAGGAGCATGTTCTCCATGTCCCCCACGTCGATTTCCAGCAGGCCTTCGTCCTTTTGGATGGGCAGGCCGTGGAATTTGTTCACCGCCTCGGCGGTGCGGTAGGCCCGGACAAGGGAGCTGGAGTAGATGGCGTCCAAATGCTCGTTGCGGAAACGCAGGGACAGCAAATCCAGCTGCTTCTCCCCCGCCTCGCTGACAGGAGCATCGAACCGCCCTTGAAACCGCCCTGTCAGGTTCCCCGCCGACTGGCAGTGGCGGATGATGTACAAGGTGGTCACCAAGGCTTTACACCTCCGGTCAGTTCAGACAGGCTCTGGATACCGTTTTCGTCCATGTAGTCGGACAGGCCCTGGGCGATTTTGATGGGGGCGTAGGGGTCGGTGAACAGCACCGTGCCAATCTGCAAAGCGGTGGCCCCCGCCAGGAGCATTTCCACGGCGTCCTGCCAGGTGGAGATGCCGCCCAGCCCCACAATGGGGATCTTCACCTTTTGGCTGGCCTGCCACACCATCCGCAACGCCACGGGCAGCACCGCCGGGCCGGACAGGCCGCCGGTGTTGTTGCGGATGATGGGCCGCCGGGTGCGGATGTCAATGCGCATGCCGGTGAGGGTGTTGATCATGGAGATGGCGTCGGCGCCGGCGCTCTCCGCGGCCACGGCCATCTCGGAGATGTCCGTCACGTTGGGGGAAAGCTTCACCATCAAGGGCTTTTTGCAGTGCTTGCGCACTTCCGAAGTGATGCCGTACACGCCCTCTGTGGTGGTGCCGAACTGGACACCGCCCTGCTTCACGTTGGGACAGGAGATGTTCAGCTCCACCATGTCCACGCAGGTGTCGTTGAGCTTCTCCACCGTGGCGCAGTAATCCTCCGGGGCGTTGCCCGCCACGTTGGCGATGATTTTTGTGCCCTGCTGGGAGAGCCAGGGCAGGTCGTGTTCAATGAAATGGTCCACGCCGGGGTTTTGCAGGCCCACGGCGTTGAGCATGCCGCCGGGGGTTTCCGTCACCCGGGGCGGCGGGTTGCCGGGGCGTTCCTTGATGGTGATGCCCTTGCAGGAGATGCCCCCCAAAGCGGACAGGGGGTAAAACTCGTTGTACTCGTGGCCAAAGCCAAAGGTGCCCGAGGCGGCGATGAGGGGGTTCTGAAACTCTACGCCGGCTACGTTTACTCGCAAATCTGCCATGGTTCTACCTCCTTTACCACGCCACCCGGTGGGATTCAAACACCGGGCCGTCTTTGCACACGTGGCCAAAATACTGGGTGCCGTCCTCTTTGTTGAGGGCCACGGCGCAGCCCAGGCAGGCGCCGATGCCGCAGGCCATGCGCTCCTCCAAAGAGACATAGCAGGGCACGCCCCGCTGCTCCGCCAGGGCTGTCACCGCTTTGAGCATGGGGGCCGGGCCGCAGGCCATGACGCAGTCGAAGTCCTGCTCCCGGCACAGGTCCGTCACCAGGCCGTGGTGGCCGTAGGAGCCGTCGTCGGTGGCGATGAAAGTTTTGGCGCCAGCGGCCTGGAAGTCCTCCTCCAGAATCACGGCGTCCTTAGTGCGGAAGCCCAGCACCGCGATGGCCTTCTCCCCCAGCTGGGCAGCCACGCCCAACAGGGGCGGCACGCCGATGCCGCCGCCCACCAGCAGGGTGCGCTTGCTCTTGTCCACGGGGAAGCCGTTGCCCAGGGGGGCCAAAATCTCGATGGTGCTGCCGGGCTGGAACTGGGCCAGCTCCGCGGTGCCCTGGCCCCGGATTTGGAACACAAAACGCAGGGTGCCGGCGGTTTTGTCAATGCCGCAGATGGAGATAGGCCGGCGCAGGGTGTGGCCGGGCACAAGAATCTGGGCGAACTGGCCGGGCTGGGCCATAGCCGCCAGGGCGGGGGCCTCCAGCACAAAGTCGAACACGTCCCCGGTGAGCTGCCGGACAGAGAGCAGCTTGCAGGGCTTGGAATCGTATTTCATGGTCTCTCTCCTCTCTCAGGGCAGGACAATCCGGCCGATGCGGCCCACGATTTCGTCCCGCATGCGGATGGCTTCCCGGCGGGCGGCGGCGGCGTAGTCCTGGCCGTCGATGCCCTCCTTCTGCCAGGCGCACATAATGCCCCGGGAGGAGTTGACGATGGCGCCCAGGCCGTTCTTGTCAAAGCCGGGGGCCACGTCGTCGGCAGCGCCGCCCTGGGCGCCGTAGCCGGGCACAAGGAAGAAGGTGTGGGGCATGGCGGCCCGCAGCTCTTCCAGCTGGGCGGGATAGGTGGCGCCCACCACAGCGCCCACGCCGGAGTAGCCGTACTTGCCGGGGAGCTTCTCCCCCCAGCCCTCGCACATGGCGCCCATGGCCCGGTAGACGGTGTTGCCATCGACCAGGGGCTTGTCCTGGAGCTCGCCGGAGGAGGGGTTGGAGGTCTTCACCAGCACGAAGATGCCCTTGTCCTCTTGACCGCACACCTCCAGAAGGGGCTGGATGCCGTCGGTGCCCAGATAGCCGTTGACGGTGAGGGCGTCGGCGCCGAAGGGCGCAAAAGTCTCCTCCTCCACGGTGGTGGAGCCCAGATGGGCGGCGGCGTAGGCGGTCATGGTGGCGCCAATGTCGTTGCGCTTGCCGTCGGTGATGACGAACATGCCCTTGCTCTGGGCGTAGGCGATGGTCTCGGTGAGGGCCTTCACGCCCTGCCAGCCGTACATCTCATAGTAGGCGGCCTGGGGCTTTACCGCGGGGACAATATCGCACAGGGCGTCGATGAGGCCCTTGTTGAACTGGAGCAGCGCGTCCGCCGCACCCTCCAAGGTCTTGCCGTACTTCTCGTAGCTTGCGCTGCGGATGTGCTCCGGGATGTAGCTGAGCTTGGGGTCCAAGCCGGCCACGGTGGGGTTCTGTTTCTCCGCAATTTTCTCAATCAGCTTATCCATGGACATAAATCATTCTCTCCCTTATGCGTATTTCCAGGGGGAATTCCCCTTTGTGTCAGTTGGTGAACTCAGCGGCCATCGTAGACAATGCGGCCGCGGAAGATGGTCAGGGCCACCTTGCCCTTGAGCTTCATCCCCTTAAACGGCGTGTTTTTGCTCTTGCCGTGGAGCTTCTCCGGGTCTACCACCCACTCCCGCTGCGGGTCAAAGAGGACCACGTCGGCGTTGGCGCCCACCTGCAAGGTCCCCGCGGGGATGCCCAGGATGCGGGCGGGGGCTGTGCTCATCTTCTCCAGGATTTGCGGCAAGGTCAGCACGCCTTCCAAGGCGGTGAGGGTGGCGGCCAAAGACGTCTCCATGCCGATGGAGCCGTTGGGCGCCTTGCGGAAGTCCGCCTTCTCCTGGGGCGTGTGGGGGGCATGGTCCGTGGCGATGGCGTCCAGAGTGCCATCCTTCAAACCTTCGATGAGGGCCAGCCTGTCCTCCTCCTCCCGCAGGGGCGGGTTCATGCGGTAATCGGCGTCTTGGGACTCCAGGGCCTTGTCGGTGAGCAGCAGGTAGTGGGGGCAGGTCTCCGCGGTGACTTGCACGCCCCGGGCTTTGGCGTCCCGGATGAGGGCCACCGAGCCCTTGGTGCTCACGTGGCAGATGTGGATGGGCGCGCCGATGGAGGCCGCCGCGGCGATTTCCCGGGCGGTGCCGCAGTCCTCGGCAGCGGCGGGGATGCCGGGCACCCCCAGCTTGCGGGAGACCTCTCCTTCGTGCATCAGCCCGCCGGAAGCCAGGTACAAATCCTCGCAGTGGGCGGTGACGGTCAGCCCCAAAGAGGGCGCCTGCTCCAGGGCCTCCAGCAGGCGGCGGGTGTTTACCACCGGCCTGCCGTCGTCGCTGAGGGCGATGGCCCCCGCCTCCTTCAAAGCGGCAAGGTCCGCCAGCACCTCCCCCTGCAAGTCCTTGGTGACGCAGGCGGCGGTGTACACAGCGGCGTCGGCGGTTTGGGCCCGCTCCAGCAGCGCCCGGACGGTTTCCGGGGAATCCATGGCGGGCTTGGTGTTGGGCATGGCCAGTAGGCTGGTGACGCCCCCCGCGGCCGCCGCCCGGCAGCCAGAGTACACGTCCTCCTTGTGGGTAAGGCCCGGGTCCCGGAGATGGACGTGCATATCCACCAGGCCGGGCGCCGCCACCAGGCCGGTGCCGTCTACCACCTGGGCGTTTGGGGCGGACAGGTTGCTGCCCAGCTGGGCAATCTTGCCGTCCTCCAGCAGCAGGTCCATCACCTTATCCAGCCCCTGGGAGGGGTCGATGACCCGGGCGTTTTGAATCAACATGGGCATAGCGGTGCTCCTTTCTTTAATCCAACAGCAAGTGCTCCACCTGCCACTTGGTCAGGGAGAGCAGCTCTCTTCCGTAATACTCGGGGAACAGCAGGGGTTCTGTCTCCGCCACCAGGCTGTACGGTGTAAAGCCGGCGGCCTTTGCAAGCTGGGTGGCCCGGTACATGTGGAAGCCCTGGGTGACCACGGCTATCTCCTCCCCCATGCCCTGCTCCTGGGCGATTTCCTGGGCGAACTGTAAATTCTCCCGGGTGTTGTGGGACTGGTCCTCCACGAAGATGCGCTCCTCCGGGATGCCCATGCCCACCAAGGCGTTTTTCTCCGTGACGGCCTCGGGGCAGGGCTCGTCCTTGCCTTGGCCGCCAGTGACGATGCACAGGGCGCCGGGATTCACGGCCAGGTATTCATAAGCCTTGTCCACCCGGTTGGAGAGGCTGACACTCATGCGTTCGGCGCTGTAGACACGGGCGCCCAGCACCACCACAGGCGTGCCCGCCGGCGGGGTGTTGGCGGTGGCGGAGAGCATCAGCGCTGTGAGGTACCCCGCCCAGCACAGGCCCAAACAATAGCACACGGCGGCCACCCGGGCCAGGAGCTTTCTCCAGCCGCCCCGGCGTGAGAGCTTGCCGAAAAACACCAAAAGCAGCAGCCCCAGCAGGCAGACGCACAGCCCGAACACAGCCCCCAGTCCAAACCCGCCCCGCAGCAGGGGCAGCAGGAAATACGCCATGCCCCCCACGCAAAGGACACAGCCAACGGCCCGAAGAACCTTTCGAAAACCCTTCATATTCCATTCCCTTTCCCAGCGTTTCATAAATCCCCAAAAATCCCTTTGTGCTGCTTATTATACACCAGGGAGAGGGGCGGCGCAACAAAAAAAGACGTGCCGGGGGTTTCCCAGCACGCCTTTTCTATCAAAAGAGCGTATCAGTGGTATCTCAATAGCCGCGCTTGACGTAGGAGGTGTGGAGAACCTCGTGGGCCTTGTGGCTGCCGGGCTCTCCCAGGAACTCCTCGTAGCACTTCTGCAGCACGGGGTTCAGGTGGCTCTTGCGCAGGGGCATGCTCTTATCCTGGTCGTACAGGGCCTGGGCGCGCAGCTTCTTGATGTCGTAGAAGCTGTGGTTCACAGAGCTCTGCACAGGCTGGCCGCCGCCGTTGACACAGCCGCCGGGGCAGCACATGACCTCGATAAACTGGTAATCGGCCTCGCCCGCGCGGACCTTCTGCAGCAGGGCGTCGGCGTTGGACAGGCCGCTGACAACAGCCACCTTCACGTCCATGCCGGCCACCTTGTAGACGGCCTCCTTGAAGCCCTCGGTGCCGCGGATTTCGGTGTACTCAATGGCCTCCTGGCTCTCGCCGGTGAGCAGGTCAGCGGCGGTGCGCAGGGCGGCCTCCATCACGCCGCCGGTGGCGCCGAAGATGACGGCAGCGCCGGTGGAAACACCCATGGCGTCGTCGAACTTCTCCTCAGGCAGGCGGTTGAAGTTCAGCTGGGCCTTCTTAATCAGGCGGGCCAGCTCGCGGGTGGTGATGGAGATGTCCACGTCGGGCAGGCCGGCGGCGTCTTCATCGTCCCGCTTGATTTCGAACTTCTTGGCGGTGCAGGGCATGACGGACACAGAGACGATATTGTTGGGGTCGATGCCCTCTTTCTGGGCATACCAGGTCTTAATCAAGGCGCCGGTCATGTTCTGGGGGGACTTGCAGGTGGAGAGGTTGTCCACCAGGTCGGGATAGTAGTGCTCGCAGAACTTGACCCAGCCGGGGGAGCAGGAGGTAATCATGGGCAGAGTGCCGCCGTTCTTCACACGGTGGATGAACTCGGTGGCCTCCTCCATAATGGTCATATCGGCGCCGAAGTCGGTGTCGAAGACCTTGTCAAAGCCCAGGCGGCGCAGGGCGGCCACCATCTTGCCCTCCACGTTGGTGCCGATGGGCAGGCCGAACTCCTCGCCCAGGGCGGCGCGCACGGCGGGGGCAGTCTGGACGATGACCACCTTGTCGGGGTCGTGGATGGCGTCCAGGACTTCCTGGGTGTTGTCCTTCTCGGTCAAAGCGCCGGTGGGGCAGCTGACGATGCACTGGCCGCAGGCCACGCAGGCCACGTCGCCCAGGGGCTTCTCAAAGGCGCAGCCAATCTCGGTGTCGAAGCCGCGGTTGTTGGCGCCGATGACAGAGACGTGCTGGCTCTGGCAGGCGGCCACGCAGCGGCGGCACAGGATGCACTTGGCGTTGTTGCGCTCCAGGTAGGGGGTGGAGAAATCCTTGTTGCCCGCGGGCACGGCGCCCTCGAAGCGGTTCTCCTCCTCAATGCCCATGTCGTTGCACAGCTTCTGGAACTCGCAGTTGCCGCTGCGCTCGCAGGACAGACATTTCTTCTCGTGGACGGACAGCAGCAGCTCCAGGGTCATCCGGCGGGATTCCTGGACCTTGGGGGTGTTGGTGAACACCTCCATGCCCTCGTTGACGGGGTACACGCAGGCGGCCACCAGGGACCGGGCACCCTTCACCTCTACCATGCACATACGGCAGGCGCCGATTTGGTTGACGTCCTTCAGGTAGCAAAGGGTGGGGATATCGATACCGGCGTAGCGGGCGGCTTCCAGGATGGTGGAATCCGCGGGCACTTCGTAGGAAACGCCGTTGATCTTTACATTGACCTGTTCCATGTTCGCACACTCCTTTCTTATTTTCTCACCACAGCGCCGAACTTACACTTCTCCATGCAGACGCCGCACTTGATGCACTTGGTGGTGTCGATGACGTGGGGCTGCTTGACAGAGCCGGAAATAGCGCCCACAGGGCAGTTCCGGGCGCACAGGGTGCAGCCCTTGCACTTGTCCGCGATGATGGAGTAGTTGGTGAGAGCCTTGCAGGCCCCGGCGGGGCAGCGGTGCTCCACCACGTGGGCCTCATACTCATCCCGGTAGTACTTGAGTGTGGAAAGCACGGGGTTGGGCGCGGTCTGGCCCAGGCCGCACAGGGAGTTCTCCTTGATGTAGTAGCACAGCTCTTCCATCTTGTCGATGTCCTCCAAAGTGCCGTTGCCGGAGGTAATCTTGTTCAGAATCTCCAGCAGGCGCTTGGTGCCCACGCGGCAGGGGGTACATTTGCCGCAGGACTCGTCCACGGTGAACTCCAGGAAGAACTTGGCGATGTCCACCATACAGGTGGTCTCGTCCATGACAATCAGGCCGCCGGAGCCCATCATGGAGCCGATGGCGATAAGGTTGTCATAGTCGATGGGGGTATCAATCAACTTAGCGGGGATGCAGCCGCCGGAGGGGCCGCCGGTCTGGGCCGCCTTGAAGGTGTGGCCGCCAGGCACGCCGCCGCCGATTTCCTCCACCACTTCCCGCAGGGTGGTGCCCATGGGGACTTCCACCAGGCCGGTGTTGGTGATTTTGCCGCCCAAAGCGAACACCTTGGTGCCCGGGGACTTCTCGGTGCCGATGGAGCGGAACCAGTCAGCGCCCTTGAGGATGATCTGGGGGATGTTGGCGTAGGTCTCCACGTTGTTCAGCACGGTGGGCACGCCGAACAGGCCCTTGACAGCGGGGAAGGGAGGACGGACACGGGGCTCGCCGCGCTTGCCCTCGATGGAGGTCATCAGAGCGGTTTCCTCGCCGCAGACGAAGGCGCCGGCGCCCAGGCGGATGTCGATGTCAAAGTCAAAGCCGGAGTCGAAGATGTTCTTGCCCAGCAGGCCGTACTCGCGGGCCTGCTCGATGGCAATCTGCAGGCGCTTGACGGCGATGGGGTACTCGGCGCGGATGTAGATGTAGCCCTGGTTGGCGCCGATGGCGTAGCCGGCGATGGCCATGGCCTCCAGCACGCTGTGGGGGTCGCCCTCTAGCACGGAGCGGTCCATGAAGGCGCCGGGGTCGCCCTCGTCAGCGTTGCAGCAGGCGTACTTCTGCTCGGCCTTGGAGTTGGCGGCGAACTGCCACTTGCGGCCCGTGGGGAAGCCGGCGCCGCCGCGGCCGCGCAGGCCGGAAGCCAGCACCAGGTCGATGACTTCCTGGGGGGTCATCTCGGTGAGGACCTTGCCAAGGGCGGCGTAGCCATCCTGGGCAATGTACTCGTCGATGTTCTCGGGGTTGATGACGCCGCAGTTGCGCAGGGCGATACGCATCTGCTTGGCGTAGAAGGTGGTCTCATTGAGGGACTTGGTGGTGTTGTCATCCACCACAGTCTCCTGGTACAGCAGGCGCTTGACAATACGGCCCTTGAGCAGGTGCTCGGAGACGATTTCCGGCACGTCCTCCACGGTGACGCGGCTATAGAAGGCGCCCTCGGGATAGACCACCATAATGGGGCCCAGCGCGCACAGGCCAAAGCAGCCGGTGCGGATGACGTTTACTTCCTTCTCAAGGCCCTGGGCCTTGATTTCTTCTTGCAGCTTTTCAATAATCTGCTCGCTGTTGGAGGAAGTACAGCCTGTACCTCCGCAGACCAGCACGTTTGAACGAAACATTGTTTTCCCTCCCTCTTATTTGGCTCCGATGGCATTGGCCCCAATGGTGTACTCCGTTACCACATTGCCGTTCACAAGGTGGTCGTTCACAACGCGCAAAGCCTTCTCGGGGGTCATCTTCACATAGGTGACCTTCTCGTGGCCGGGGGTGACTACTTCTACCACGGGCTCATACTGGCAGATGCCGATGCAGCCCGTCTGGGTGACCATCACGTCCTGGAGGTTCCGCTTGGCGACCTCCTCTACAAAGGCGTTGAGCACAGGGCGCGCTCCGGCGGCGATGCCGCAGGTGGCCATGCCCACCATCACACGGGTGCCAGCCTCGGCGTTTTCACGCAGGGTGACAGAAGCCCGGGTCTTATCACGGATAGCTTTGAGTTCCGCTAACGATTTCATGCTACTGACCATTCCTTTCCAATGGGATTGAACGCCGCGGAATGCGGCGGTTAGATTTCTTTAGGTTGAGCCTTGGAGAAGGGCCGCCGTCTGCTCTGCCAGGTAGTCCTTTATCCAGAGCACCACGTCCGGGGTGTCCAAGGGGACGTCCTCCCCCAGCACCTCCCGGAGCTCGGCGGTCTGCAGGGAAAACTCCCGCCTCTCCCCCTCCCCGGTGCGAAGGGACCGGTAAAAGATGAAATCCAGCGTTGGGTTGCAGGAGATGAGCAGCTGCACCGTGCCGTTGATGTCCCCCAGGGGAATCATATCCACACTGGAGGGCTTGAACACGGCGGTGAGGGTGGTCCCCACCCCAAGCTGGGAATCTATTTGGAAACTGCCGCCAGTCATCTCCGCCTCCATTTTAAACAGGGGCACCCCCAAGCCCACGCTGCGGGTGGTGCGGGTGGTGTAAAAGGGGTCGATGACCTTTTGGACGGTTTCGGGGGACATGCCCTTGCCATTGTCCTCCACCGAGATGGAGAGGGTGTCCGCGGGCCTGTCCTCCTCCACCCGGATGGTGATGAGGGAGGCCCCGGCGGAAATGGAGTTCTGGGCAATGTCCATCACATTCAGAGAGAGCTCGCGCATGGCCGTGTGTTAGACCATGTACTGCGCCAGGATGGAGTCCACGTCCTCAGGGACAAGGCGGCCGTAAACCTCGTCGTTCACGGTCATGACAGGAGCCAGGCCGCAGGCGCCGATGCAGCGGCAGGCCGTCAGGGAGAAGGCGCCGTCCTCGGTACATTCCTCGGGCTGGATGCCCAGCTTCTGGGTGATGCGCTCCAGCACCTTGTCAGCGCCCTTCACATAGCAGGCGGTGCCCAGGCACACGGAGATGTGGTTGCGGCCCTTGGGGGTGAGGGCGAACTGGGAATAGAAGGTGGACACGCCGTAGACCTCTTCCAAAGAGACGCCTAAGCCCTTGGCGATTTTCTCCTGCACCTCGATGGGCAGGTAGCCATAGATATCCTGGGCCTGGTGGAGGGCGGGCATAACAGCGCCCTGGGTGCCCTTCAGGCTCTCTATGACAGCGTCAAGCTTTTGCGCCTGCTCGGGAGTATCATGAAACGGCAAATTACTGATACGCTTTTGCATGGTTTTTCCTCCCAATATATTGTAGGATTTAGTGAGTTGCCCTATGGCGGAACACAAAAGCCCGCCGGAAAAGCATCGTATTAACTATAGCAAAACCGGCGGGCCTTATAATTCTATTTTAGAAAAAAGAGGGGCGATGCAACAAATTCTCGCTAAAAATTTATCAATATTCGGCAACGATTACCAAAATATCGATATATCGGTATCAATTCCTCCCCCGCACCGCGTCCAGCACCGCCTGGATGGAGAGCTCCGGCAGGGGCAGCTCCCAGGGGTCCCCGGCCAAGGTCTCCAGGTAGTGGGAATCGGAATCCCGGAAGATGGGCAGTCCCCCAAGCTCTGGGTGGAGCTGGGTGAAGGACGTTATGTCGCAGTCCCGGGTGACTTCCGCGGCGGTGAAGCCCGCCTCTGCCGGGATGGCGCCCAAGGAGGCGATGACGCTGAAGGAATCCCTGTCCACATGGGCGGGGAAGGCCACGCCGCCATACTGGGCGGCCAAGCCCACCACCTGGTCCACGCCTACAAAGGAGGACACCAGCAGCAGGTTCTCCTCCTCCCCCACCGGCCCATCCTCCCCGTCTAGGAGGCGCTGCTCCCCGAAAATCTCCGGGCGGTTCTTGACGTGGGGCATATTCTCATAGATATAGTGGTCGAACTCCAGGGCGCCCTCCAGGGTTTCGAACAGGCAGACCACGTGGGCCTCCTCGGCGGTGCACAGCTCCATGCCGGGGATGACCAGCAGGCCGTTGCGCGCCCCGGCCTCCATGGCGGCGGGGGCGTTGCGGCAGGTGTTGTGGTCTGTCAGGGCGATGACGTCGCAGCCGGAGAGCAAGGCCATCTGCACCAGGTTGTTGGGGGTCATGTCGTTGTCGCCGCAAGGGGAAAGGCAGGAGTGGATGTGCAAATCGTAGTGGTAGGTGTTCATTGCAGCAGCTTGTAGACCTGGACGGCCGTCTGGTAGCTGTTGGCCCCGCAGCCGTACACGGGGATGCCCTGCATCTCCGCTTTGCTGGCGGCGTCGGCGTCCAGGGCAGCGTTCTCCGTGAGGACGATGCAGCTGACATCGGTCAAGGTGGCCACGGCGATGGCGTTGACATTGCCCATCACTGTAATCCACACGTTGCCGGACTGGGCCCTTGCCATCACCCAGCTGAGCAGGTCCCCAATGTAGCAGCCGTCTATCTGGTTGTCCTCCCCTTCCCCGCCGGCCAGCAGGGTCCAGCCGCAGGCGGCGGCCATTTCCTTTACAGTCATTTCTTCTCCTCCTTCTCTTCCTTGGCATCCTCCCGGGAGAAGCGGCCCATGCTCTCCTCCAGCTCGGAAAGGGTGCTGGCCACTTTCTTCATCCGGTTGCGGTAAACAAAGATGCACTCCGTATCCTTACAGATGCCCTTGACCACGTCCTCGGCAAAGGCGCGGCAGGTAGGCGCGCCGCAAGCGCCGCAGTCCAGGCCAGGGAACTCCTTCTCTATCTCGTCGATTTGAAGCATCATCTCCATGGCTTCCTTCAAGTTGCTGGAAAGGGTGAGCACGTCGGAGAACTCCAAGGGCTCCTCCCACTCCATGACGTTGGGGATGGGGCCGCCCTTTAGGTGGTTCTGGGACACGGGCAGGTATTTCCGCAGCCGCTGGATGCGGGCCTTGGCCACGTAGGGGTTCTCCACACAGAGCACCCCGCCTACGCACCCGCCGGAGCAGGCGTTGAGCTCGATAAAGTCCAAGTCGCCGATGCGCTCGTCCTCGATTTCCTCCAGCACCCGGATGACGTTCTCAATGCCGTCGGCGGCCAGGTACTTCTCGTTGAGCAGCGCGGCGGCCTCGCCCCCGCTGGTGGACCAGCCCACGCCAATGACGCCGGAATTCGCCAGGGGCTCCACCTTCTCCAGGTGGTCCATCTTGTGGGAGAGCTCGGGGAACACCTCGCTGATGGCGATGGCCCCATCCACCTGGGACTTCTCAATGCCCAGGGGCATTTCGATGTCCGTCACCTTGGCCGGGCAGGGGGTGAGGAAAAAGCAGCCTATCTGCTGGGGGGGAAGGCCGGTCTTCTTCACGGCGTCCCGCTTGGCCATGGCGGCGGCTGTCTCCATGGGAGACTTGAGGGGCAGCACGTGGTCGCACAAATCGGGGAAGCGCACCCGGATAAGCCGCACCACGGCAGGGCAGGCGGAACTGATAACCGGCCGCTTTAAGGCGCCGGCGTCCATGAGCTTGCGGGTGGCCTCGCTGACCAGCTCCGCGGCCCGGGAGACCTCGAACACGTCGTCAAAGCCCATCTCCTTAAGGCCGGTGAGGACGTAATCGATGTCGTCTAAATTGTTGAACTGCCCGTACAGGGACGGCGCGGGCAGCGCGATGGTATAAGTAAAATCACTGAGCTGGGAAAGGTGGCTGTGCCGGGCCCGCTTGGCGTGGTGGGGACAGATGCGGATGCACTCCCCGCAGTCGATGCAGCGCTCGCTGGCGATGACCGCCTTGCCGCCCCGCACCCGGATGGCCTCGGTGGGGCAGCGCTTGATGCAGTTGGTGCAGCCCACGCACTTTTCCTCGTTCAGTGTGACGGAATGGTAAAATTCAGCCACGTTCGCGTACCTCCCTAGACAGCGCCAGAGGGCAAAGCGCTATCTTCCTTCCTCTTTCCTTCCGGGGAACACCGTCATGTACACGGTGGTGCCCTCCCCCACCACGGAATCGATGGACATTTCATCGGAATACTTTTTCATGTTGGGCAGGCCCATGCCCGCCCCAAAGCCCAGGGCGCGGACGTTGTCCGGGGCGGTGGACCACCCGGCCTGCATGGCCTGGTCCACGTCGGCGATGCCGGGGCCCTGGTCCTTTAAGATGATGTCCACCCGGTCGGGGTCGATGTCCACGGTGGCCTCGCCGCCATTGGCGTGGATGACCATGTTGATTTCCCCCTCGTACATGGCGATGGACACCCGGCGCACGGCGTCCGGCTCGTAGCCCAGCTTTTTCAGCTTGTGCTTTACATCGCCGGAGGCCTCGCCCGCCCGGGTGAAGTCGTCCCCGGGCACCTGGTAGGTCAAATGCAGCATGCTCATTGAATCTCGCAACCTCCCCGCAGCCCGTTGGAATAAAGCAGCCCACATGCCGTAAACATCCGGTAGGGGGATGCCAGCACGGTGATTTCCTTTTGCCGGGCCAGCGCCACCACATTGGGGTCTATCTTCTTCCCGCGCACAAAGACGATGCAGTGCATGTCCATCATCTCGGCGGTGCGCACCACCTGGGGGTTCATCAGGCCGGTGAGCAGCACGGACTGGTCCTTGACAAAGGCCAGCACGTCGCTCATCATGTCGCTGCCGCAGGCGGTTTTGACCTCTTCCTCCATGTCACCTTCGTTGAGGACCTGGCACTTCAGGATATCCACAATGTCCTTTACCTTCATAAGCTTTCCTCCTGTGCGATTTCCGTATAGATTCAAAGGCGGGCCCGGGGTGTGCCCCCACATGCCCTTTGGTCTTGCAGCCCAGCTTCCCATGCCATTTCCGTGGCAAGGGGGAAGCGCTGCGGATGCACACTGCACCCAGGCCCGGGAACAAACGGGGCTCGCAGCGCAGGTTTTCTGCCGGTATTATATCATGTTTATTTCCTCGTTACAAATATTTTTTAGAGATTTTCCCAAAAAGGTCTCCGGCAACGCCGCCAGCCGCCGGCACCTTCTGTGGGGAGAAGACTAGCGTTCCCAGAGAAGTGTCCGTTCAAAGCAGAAGAATGTACACACACAAAAGACACTTTGCGCCATGTGTGCTCCCCCGGTGGCAAGTGGCAGTTTTTTTGAAAAAAGTGGATTTTTTTCTTGCATTTACAGGGAGGAGCCGTTATAATGGTAAAAACTTTATCAATTTACCAAGATACTACATCACACTGCTAATGAGGAGGTCGTTCTATGTCTCGCGTGTACAATTTCTCCGCCGGTCCCTCCATGCTGCCGGAGCCTGTTCTGCAAAAGGCCGCAGCGGAAATGATGGATTACCAGGGCAGCGGCCAATCTGTGATGGAGATGTCCCACCGCTCTAAGGTGTTCGACGGCATCTATCAAGAGGCCCAGGCCCTGTGGCGGGACGTGATGGGCATCCCGGATACCTACAAGGTGCTGTTCCTCCAGGGCGGGGCGTCCTCCCAGTTCGCCGCGGTGCCCATGAATTTGATGACGAAATCCGGCAAGGCCGACTACGTGCTCTCCGGCCAGTTCTCCACCAAGGCCTACAAAGAGGCCGCCCGCTACGGGGATGTGAAGGCAGTGGCCTCCTCCAAGGAGGACAATTTCTCCCACATCCCGGCGCTGGATTCCCAGGAGTTCCGGCCCGACGCCGACTACTTCCACATCTGCATGAACAACACCATTTACGGCACGGTGTGGCACCAGCTGCCCGACACCGGCAACGTTCCTTTGGTGGCGGATATTTCCTCCTGCATCCTCTCCAAGCCCATTGACGTGAGCCGCTTCGGCCTGCTGTACGCCGGCGCCCAGAAAAACGTGGCCCCCGCGGGGCTGACCATTGTCATTGTGCGGGAGGACCTGCTGGGCGAGCCCATGGAGTTTACCCCCACCATGTTCAACTACAAGGTGATGGCGGAGAACGACTCCATGTACAACACGCCGCCCTGCTGGCCCATCTACATCTCCAAGCTGGTGCTGGAGTGGATAAAAAAGGACATTGGCGGCCTGGAGAAAATGGAGGAGCGCAACGTGCGCAAGGCCCAGCTGCTCTACGATTTTCTGGACAATTCCTCCCTGTTTACAGGCTGCGCCGATAAGGCGGACCGCTCCATTATGAATGTGACCTTCGTCACCGGTGACAAGGATTTGGACGCCAAGTTTGTCAAGGAGAGCACCGCCGCAGGTTTTGTGAACCTGAAAGGCCACCGCAGCGTGGGCGGCATGCGGGCCTCCATCTACAACGCCATGCCGGAGGAGGGCATTGTGAAGCTGGTGGAGTTTATGAAGAAGTTTGAGCTGGAAAACAAGTGAGAAAGGAAGATTCCATGTACAAGGTTTTGTGCTTAAATAAAATCAGCCCCGTGGGGACGAAGCGGTTCGGTGAGGCCTACACCTTCTCCCCGGAGATGGAGGACCCCCAGGGCATCTTGGTGCGCTCGGCCTCCATGCACGACATGGAGCTGGGGGAAAACCTGCTGGCCATCGCCCGGGCTGGGGCCGGGGTGAACAACATCCCGGTGGACGCCTGCACGGAAAAGGGCATTGTGGTGTTCAACACCCCCGGCGCCAACGCCAACGCTGTGAAGGAGCTGGTGCTGTGCGCGCTGTTCCTCACCTCCCGGAAGATTGCCCCGGCCCTGGACTGGGTGAAGACCCTAAAGGGCCAGGGGGACCAGGTGGAGAAGCTCATTGAGAAGGGCAAGGGGCAGTTCGCCGGGCCGGAAATCCAGGGCAAGGCCTTGGGCGTGGTGGGCCTGGGCGCCATCGGCATTTTGGTGGCCAACGCCGCCAGCCAGCTGGGCATGGAGGTCTACGGCTACGACCCCTACCTCTCGGTGGAGCACGCCTGGCGGCTGTCCAGTGCGGTGCACCTCTCCCCCTCTCTGGACGAGGTGTATCAGAAGTGCGATTACATCACGCTGCACCTGCCCCAGACCAAGGACACCAAGGGCATGGTAAACGGCGAATCCCTCCAGAAGATGAAGGACGGTGTGCGGATTTTGAACTTCGCCCGGGGCGCTTTGGTGGACACGGACGCCCTGCTGGAGGCCTTGGGCCAGGGGAAGGTGGCGGCTTATGCCACGGACTTCCCGGCGGACGCCATGCTGGGCGTGGAGGGCGTGGTGGCCCTCCCCCACCTGGGCGCCTCCACCCCGGAGAGCGAGGACAATTGCGCTGTAATGGCGGTGGACCAGATGAAGGACTACCTGGAAAACGGCAACATCTTAAACGCGGTGAACCTGCCCTCCATCTCCATGGCACGGGAGCCTGGCACCCGGCGCATCTGCGTCATCCACAGGAATGTGCCCAACACCATCGCCATGTTCGCTGCCACCTGCGGCGACGCCGGCATCAACATTGAAAACATGCAGAGCAAGTCCCGGGGGGAGTACGCCTACACCATTTTGGACGTCTCCGGGGAGCTCTCCCCCGCCGCCGTGGAAGCGCTGCGGGGACTGGAGCCCATTGTGAAGGTGCGGGTCATCCAGTAAAGGCACGTACAGCAGAATACAAGATGCGAAAGCATGGGGAGCCCTTCTTGTTTGTGAGAGGGGCTCCCCACTTTTGGGCAAAAAAAGAAAGCCCCTGGGGGGCTTCCTTCTTTGCGACGATGCGCGTTTACGGGTTGGGGCCTTGGGAGCCGCCGGGCTGCTGGGGCGGCACGTTGGTATAGGGAGGCATATTGCTGTACATGGGCTGCACCGGGGGGTACAGCAGCATGGTCATCTTGGCGCGGTACTCGCCAAGGAGCAGGGACATCAAAACGCAGCACACGCCGCTGGCCAAGGAGGCGATGCCCGCCACGGGGCTGGCGATAAGGGAGAACAGGCCGCCCAGGCAGGTGAGCACGCCTATCACCATCATAAAGCCGGTGAGGAACCGGGAGATGCGGTTATCCGGGGCGCCGTTGAGGGCGGAGCCCTTGATGCGGTTGATAGCCCGGAGGATGCTGACCTGGTAGGCGATGACCAGCGCCAACACGGCCGCAACAATCAAAGAAACAATGACCAGCAGGGTGATAACGAACGCGGCTGAAGTGGCGCCGTAGTAGCCGTCGCTGTAGGAGTAGTAGTTTATTTCACCCATGCCGGCAAAAGCGATGATGAAAATCATCACCATAGCCACCAAAAACAGTACCACGCAGCACAGAAGCACCAGGTTGATGATTGTGATAACCTTACAGATGGTCAGGCCCACAGTGGAGACATTGCCGCTTTGGGTGTTGCGGCAGGTGGTGTAAAACAGCCACATGCCCACCGCCAGCAAAATGGAGGGGATGGCGCCGATGACAGCGCTTACCACCGTGCTGCCCTCCAGGGCGCTCATCATGGGATAGAAGACGTCGGGGTCGAAGCCGTAGTTGGCGCCGTAGTAATACAGAGTGGAAATCACATCGCTGGCGCCAAAGGAGGCCAGGAGATTGAACAGCACCGCCACCGAGTAGAGGATGGCAGCCGTCAAGAACTTCGGCGAGGAACCCAAGGTCTTCATCAGGTTCACCGCGGGGTTGGACGAGAGCACCGGCGCGCCGCAGGGGCACGGGGCTCCATCGGGGACAGTTCTTCCGCATTTAGGGCAAATCATGGAAAATCCCTCCAAGCTAAAAATAAATGTTCCTCCCCCCTGTGACCGCGGGAACAGGAAAGGGCCCATTCCATGGTACACACGGGACTGTTTTTATATTACAGGAAACACGGGGAAAATGCAACGTAAAAAAGGATAAATGAGAGAAAAAGTGTGAATCGCGGGGAAACAGTGGACTTTTTTTAAAAAAGATGGTATATTATGTGAAAGATGAGGTGGAATTTGAGGAGGTATTTTTATGAAAAAGAGCTGGAAAAAGCTGGTGTGCGGCCTATTATGCGCCGCGTTGCTGTGGGGCAGCCTGCCCCTGCAGGCCAGCGCCGCCTGGTTTAGCGACGTGCCTTGGACAGCCTGGTACCGCCGTGCTGTCAACGAGCTGGCGGACATGGGCATTATTGCGGGAACAGGCGGGGATAAGTTCTCCCCCAACGCCACGCTGACCCGGGGCGCCTTTGTCACCATGCTGGGGAAATCCGTGCTGGAAAGCTGGGACATTTCCCAGTACAAGTTCCGAGGCGGCTTTAAAGATGTAAGCACTGGACACTGGGCAAACCCTTACGTGAATTGGGCTTCTGAAACAGGGGTCGCCACGGGCTACGAAGACAACACCTTCCGGCCGGACAGGGCTGTCACCCGCCAGGAGATGGCGGTGATGGTGAAGAACTTCGCCAGGAGCACCGGCAAGAAGTTCCCCGCCATCAACGACCCTGTCACCTTCCGGGACCAGGGGCAGATTGCCTCGTGGGCCAAGGAGAGCGTGGCGCTGTGCCAGCGGGCGGACATCCTCAACGGCGATGCGGAAAGCGGGCGCTTCCGCCCCGGCGAGCGGGCCACCCGGGCCGAAGCAGCCTCCATTGTATACAAATATATAGAGAACACTGAGTTTGACGGGTACACTATCATCCAAAAGCGCATCAGCAACGTGGCGGTGCGGGCGGTGGTTTTCTCCCAATACGACTACACCCCCAGCCTGGCCCTTGGCCAGAACATGGTGGATGGCCGGGAGGACGTAACTTCTTTGGTCAGGCGCACAGGGGCCACCATTGCGGTGAACGGCGGATTCTTTAACATGAATAACTACATCCCGGTAGGCACGCTGATTGGCCAAGGGAGGGTATACACCTCGGACAACACTTACGCACCGGAAAAGGCGGCGCTGGTGGTGGCGCCCTCTGGGGAGTTCTCGGTGGAGAGCTTTTCCACGGACATCACAGCCATTCTCCAAAACGCTGACGGCCAGCAAGTGGACGCGGTGGAACAAGTGGTTGTCAACCGCTGGCCCAGCAACAGCGGTGACGGCACCCGCTTGCTGATGACCCGCGACTGGGGCACCCGGCTGAACTTTTCCACCTGGATGGCCGTGGTGGTAGACGCCAACGGGACTATCACCGCGGTGCACCAGAACGCCAGCAATGTGGACATCCCCGCGGGGGGCTTTGTGCTGTGCCAGAAGGCCAAGCGGAAGTTTGAGGGCAATTTCTTCGCCTCCTGCAAGGTGGGCATGAAGGTTGCCATTGACAGGAAGTATACGGACGTCTCCGGCGGGGAGCTGCCCTTTGACCCGGAAATCTCCATTGGCGCCGGCCCCCGGATTGTGAAGGACGGCAAGGTGTACGGCGGCTACTCCACGTACCGGGAGGAGGGCTTTGCGGACAGCGTCACCTCTGGCAGCGCCGTGCGGGTGTGCGTGGGCATTCGCGACTCTGGGGACTTGGTCATCGCAGAGGCCTATGCCAGCATGCCCAAGCTGGCGGAAATCATGGTGGCCATGGGCTGCCAGGACGCGGTGAACTTCGACGGCGGCGGCTCGGTGAACTTGTACGTGGACGGCTACTGGCTCTACGGGCCCCAAAGCCGGCTGCTAAACAACATGCTGGTCTTTACCCGGTAAAGCTTGGAAGGGAATAAAAAAGGAACGGCAGCCGCTGTGGGCGGCTGCTGTTTTCACATGGCGAGATGGGTAAAGGAAAGGCTAGGACGGTTGTCCTAGCCTTTCTGGATGTATCACGCAATCACACGCACGGGTACTTGCGGGATGGAAGCGTTCTCCTTAGTTGTTGGGGGTGTGCCACTCCCAGTTGCGGATTTCTTCCATATCCTGGCCGTACTCGGCGATATACTGCTTGTGCTCCACCAGCTTGTCGTTCATGCGCTGGATGAGGTGAGAGCCCTTGTTGCCCAGCTGGGGCAGGTGGATGATGGCGTCCTTCACCAGGTTGAAGCGGTCAATCTCGTTCTGCACACGCATATCGAAGGGGGTGGTGATGGTGCCCTCTTCCTGGTAGCCGTGAACGCTCAGGTTGCGGTTGGTGCGCTCGTAGGTCAGCTCGTGGATGAGGGTGGGATAGCCGTGGAAAGCGAAGATGATGGGCTTATCTTTGGTGAAGATGGCGTTGTACTCGGCGTCGCTGAGGCCGTGGGGATGCTTGTGGTCGGACTCCAGCTTGAACAGGTCCACCACGTTGACCACGCGAATCTTCAGCTCGGGCATCTCGTCACGCAGGATGGTGACAGCGGCCATGGTCTCCAAGGTGGGGGTATCGCCGCAGCAAGCCATGACGATGTCGGGCTCCTCGCCGTTGTCGTTGCTGGCCCACTCCCAGATGCCGATGCCCTGGGTGCAGTGCTTCACAGCCTGGTCCATGTTCAGCCACTGGCAGCTGGGATGCTTGGAAGCCACAATGGCGTTGACGTAGTTCTTGCTCTTGATGCAGTGGTCGAAGCAGGAGAGCAGGCAGTTGCTATCCGGGGGCAGGTACATGCGCACCACGTCTGCCTTCTTGTTGGCGATGTGGTCCAGGAAACCGGGGTCCTGATGGGTAAAGCCGTTGTGGTCCTGCTGCCATACGTTGGAGGTGAGGATGAAGTTCAGAGAGGCGATGGGCTGCCGCCAGGAGAGCTGGTTGCAGACCTTCAGCCACTTGGCGTGCTGGGCAGCCATGGAGTCCACGATGCGGATGAAGGCCTCGTAGCTGGCAAAGAAGCCATGGCGGCCGGTGAGCAGGTAGCCTTCCAGCCAGCCTTCGCACATGTGCTCGCTGAGCATGGAGTCCATGATGCGGCCGTCGCGGGCCAGGGCCTCGTCGGAATCCAGGGTCTCGGCGTTCCAATCGCGGTTCTGGGCCTCGAAGACCTTGTACAGGCGGTTGGACATGCTCTCGTCAGGCCCAAAGATACGGAAGTTCTTGTTTTCCTCGTTGAGCTTGAAGATGTCGCGGATATAGCCGCCCAGCTCAATCATATCCTGTGCCTTGGTCTTGCCGGGGTCAACCTCGATGCCGTACTTGCGGAAGTCGGGCAGGCGCAGGTCCTTCAGCAGCAGGCCGCCGTTGGCGTGGGGGTTGGCGCCCAGGCGGGCGTTGCCCTTGGGGGCCAGCTCCTGGAGCTCGGGGATGAGGCGGCCGTTCTCATCGAACAGCTCCTCGGCGTGGTAGCTCTCCAGCCACTCCTTGAGCAGGTCCAGATGCTCGGGGGACTCCATGGTCAGGGGCACCTGGTGGGCGCGGAAGGAGCCCTCAATCTGCTTGCCGTCCACAACCTTGGGGCCGGTCCAGCCCTTGGGGGTGCGCAGCACAATCATGGGCCACACGGGACGCTCGGCGTTGTTGTTCTCGCGGGCGTTCTTCTGGATGGCCTTGATTTCCTCGATGACGGTGTCCATGGTCTCGGCCATGAGCTTGTGCATGGTCATGGGGTCGTCGCCCTCGACGAAGTAAGGCTTCCAGCCGCAGCCCTTGAAGAAGCTCTCGATCTCCTCGTGGGAGATACGGGAGAAGATGGTGGGGTTGCTGATCTTGTAGCCGTTCAGGTGCAGGATGGGCAGCACGGCGCCATCGGTGATGGGGTTGAGGAACTTGTTGGACTGCCAAGAGGTGGCCAGGGGGCCGGTCTCGGCTTCGCCGTCGCCCACAACCACGGTGGCAATCAGGTCGGGGTTGTCAAACACAGCGCCGAAAGCGTGGGCAATGGAGTAGCCCAGCTCGCCGCCCTCGTTGATGGAGCCGGGGGTCTCGGGGGCGCAGTGGCTGGGAACGCCACAGGGGAAGGAGAACTGCTTGAACATCTTCTTCATGCCCTCTTCGTCCTGGCTGATGTTGGGGTAGACCTCGCTGTAGCTGCCGTCCAGATAGGTGTTGGCAATGAGGAAGTTGCCGCCATGGCCGGGGCCGGAGAGCAGAATCATGTCCAGGTCATACCGCTTGATGGCGCGGTTGCAGTGGACATACACGAAGTTCTGCCCAGGCACGGTGCCCCAGTGGCCCACAATCTTCTTCTTGATGTGGTCCATGGTAAGGGGTTCCTTCAGCAGGGGGTTGTCCAGCAGGTACAGCTGGCCAGCGGACAGGTAGTTGGAAGCGCGCCAATAGGCGTCCATCTTTTCCAGCATTTCCTGAGACAAAGGCTGCTTTTCGAGGCAGGTCGTTTCTTGCATACTGTTCCCTCTTTCTGTTGTATTTTGTCGCGGGAGAGGCCCGCGCGGGTAACTAGAAAACGTTCGCATGGCTTGCGCTCGTTAATGCTTTAACCATGTGTATTGTACCATGAAAGGATGCGACGGTAAAATACAAATCCCGCATTACTTCCATACTTTTTTGATATGGTTACCGGAAAAGGAACTCTAAAAAGGTCTTAGAAGCAACGCTTTGGGGATATTCGGTGTCGTACACCAGCTGGATGCTTCGCTGGGGGAGCTTTTCCTCCACGGCGATCTCGAACACGGTGCCCTGGCGCAAATCCTCGGTGGCGAACTCCGCGGGGATAAACCCAATGCCCAAATTGTGCCGCACCGCCGGGAGAATCATGTCTGTGGTGGCGAGCTCAATATCCGGCTGGAAGGACAGGCCGTGCTCTTGAAAGTACTGGTTGAAGAAGTCCCGGGTGATGGAGCCGGAGGTATGGCTAATCCAAGGGCAGTCCGCCAGCTCCCGCAGGGAGAGCTTTTCGCCCTTGAGATGCTGGAACTTCTGGCCGCCGATGAGGATTTCCTGATAGCCCCGCAGCGTTTTGACCCGCAAAGGCGGCGCCGCGGCGGGGTCGGAGGAGACAACGGCCAAATCTGCCTTGCCCGTTTTCAGGGCTTGGATGGAGGCCGCCGTGCTGTTGTTGAGAAGCTTAAAGCGCACCTCGGGGTACTCCTTGGTGAACTGCTCCACCGCCTGGAACAGGCAGCAGTGCAAAGCCGTCTCCGTGGCGCTGATGCAGATGGTGCCGTTTTCCAGCCCCACCATGCTGGCAAGCTCGTTCTCCCCTTTGAAAATCTGGGCGCAGGCGGCGGAGATGTACTCGTAGAACACCCGGCCCTCCGGGGTGAGCTCCACCCCCTTCTTGCTGCGGATGAACAGCCGGCAGCCCAGCTCGCTTTCCAGGTTGTGGATGGTGCGGGTCACCGCGGGCTGGCTGGTCATAAGCACGTTGGCCGCCCGGGTGAGGCTGCCGTATTTCGAGACGTAATAGAACACTTTGTAATACTCAAAATTCAGGTCCATTTCCTCCCCCCTCTTACACAGGAACGAAGCACCATGGGATAACTTGCCGTTTCATCAAACGGACAGCTATAGTTTGGTTTATTATGGTTTCCTGGCAAAGGCGGCGGTTCCACGGCGAAAGACTGCCCCAACCAGGGACAGGGCTTTTCCCCTGGAGAAACCCAACCTTACAATAATAAGTGTACCATAGCAAGCGTGCTGCCGTCAACGGTAGGTCAGCCGGCCAGCAGCAGGTTTATGAGCTTTTCCAGGCGGGAATCGTCCCCACGCAGGTACTGCATCAGCGCGGGGTACAGGTAGATGAAGCCAGGGTAGACGGAGGCAGCCTGCCAGCGCTCCAGGAAACTGGCCTGGCTGAGGGCGCTCCCCTGGCGGCGCAGGGCTTCCCAATAGAGCAAAGACTCCTGGCGGGTGAAGAAGTCCACCAAATCGATGTAAAAGGGCGCCCGCTGGGTAAAGCCCCAATCGATGACCATGGGCCCATCCCGGAAGAGGCGCACGTGGTCCCCGCAGATGGTTTGCAGGTCGCCGTGGGTCACGGTGAGGGTGGCTTCCTCCTGGCTGAGGGCCAGCATCTCCCGGACAAAGCGCTCCCCCCGCTTGTACAGCTGAGGCAGAAGGCCGCCGTAGCGGCGGGAGAACGCCCCATCCTGCTGGCACTGGCGCTGGAGGTGGTCCAGGGAAAGGGCTGTGGTGACCCGCTGCCAATGGCCCTCTTGGGCGAGGGGCAGCAAGGCCGGGGTGCCGGGGCGGGACAGGTTATCCCCGTGGAGGGCGGCCAGCGCTTGGGCCACCTGGGCCTTCCAGGCCAAAGTGTCCGGGGGCAAGGGCTGGCTGGGGCTGACGTCCTCCAGCAAGAGCCAGGCGTCCTCCCGGGAGGTTTCCTGGGTGTCCCAGGCGGCTGGGGTAAAGCCCCGCCCCTGGCCGGTGAAGGTTTGCATCACCGCCCGCTCCTGCCAGGTGGTGTGCTTGGCGATGCAGGTGGCCTCTCCCCCATCTGCATACGTACAGCGCAGGCGCAGCAGCTTTGCCCCGGAAAAGCCCTCCTCCCCGGGGCCCATGGGCTCAGTACAGACAGTGACAGGCACTCCCCCGCCCATCCGCTGGGAGAACTGAGAAGCCAACGCAATGAGTTCCTCTGCCATAGGGCGACCTCCCATTCCACTATATTTCTATTAATATTGTACATGATTTTCCCGCAAGGCGCCAGCCCCTTGGAAAAACTTTGGCAATTTGCGGCAAAGCCCTTCCTTCGGCCGGAAAAATATGCTAAAATAGTCCTAGTATTTTTACGGAGAGGAGCGAAAAATATGAGGATTCTGTTCATAGACATCGACACCCTGCGGCCGGACCACATGGGCTGCTACGGCTACAGCCGCAACACCACCCCCAACATGGACCAGGTCTGCCGGGAGGGCATCCGCTTTGACCAGTACTACTGCTCGGACGCGCCCTGCCTGCCCTCCCGGGCCTCGCTGGTCAGCGGGATGTTCGGCATCCACAACGGGGCGGTGGGCCACGGCGGCACTGCCGCTGACCGCCGGCTGACAGGCTGCCCCCGGGATTTCACCGACATTGTGGATGACAACTGCTTCCACAACATCTTCCGCAAGGCGGGGATGCACACCGCTTCGGTGAGCACCTTCCCCGAGCGGCACTCCTCCTGGTGGTTTAACGCCGGGTTTAACGAGTGCTACAACGTGGGCGGCCACGGGAACGAATCCGGCGAGGAGGTGCTGCCGGTAGCTTTGGACTGGCTGCGCCGCAACCGGGAGCGGGACAACTGGTTCCTGCACGTGCACTTCTGGGACCCCCACACCCCCTACCGGGCGCCGGAAAGCTTTGGCAATCCCTTTGCGGAGGTGCCTTTGGACACCTGGATCGACGAGACGGTCCTGGAGGAGCACAAGAAGGCGGTGGGCCCCCACGGCATCAACGAGCTGGGGATGTACACCGACCAAATCGCCCCGGGCTACCCCCGGATGCCGGGAAGCGCCCAGGACATGGCGGGGCTGCGGCGGGTCATGGACGGGTACGACACGGGCATCCTCTACGCGGACTACCTGGTGGGGCAGCTGTTCGACTTGCTGAAAGAACAGGGCCTCTACGAGGACACGGCCATTTTCATCACCTCGGACCACGGGGAGAATATGGGCGAGCTGGCCATCTACTCGGAGCACGGGACGGCGGACTACCCCACCTGCCACATCCCCTTTATTATGAAGTGGCCCGGCTGCAAGGCGGGCTCGGTGGACAGCGGGCTCCACTACAGCCTGGATTTGCTGCCCACCATGGCCCAGCTGCTGGGGGTGGAGCCCTGGGAGAAGTGGGACGGCCAAAGCTTTGCCCCGGCTGTCACCGAGGGGAAGGCCGCCGGGCGGGAGTACCTGGTGCTCTCCCAGATGGCCCACGTGTGCCAGCGCTCGGCGCGGTTTGGGGACTGGATTTACATCCGCACCCTCCACGACGGGTACCACCTCTTTGACAGGGAGATGCTCTTTAACGTGAAGGAGGACCCCCACGAGCAGCGGGACGTGAAGGCGCTGCACCCCGAGGTGTGCGCCCAGGGGGCCAAGCTGATTCTGGACTGGCAGGAGGAGCAGATGCTGAAATCCCCCAGCCCCGTTGACCCCATGTACACGGTGCTCCACGAGGGCGGGCCCTACCACACCCGGGGCCACCTGCAAGAGTACGCCCAGCGGCTGGAGCAGACCGGCCGCGCCCAAGGCGCCCAAGAGCTGCGCCGGCGGCATCCCAACGAGCCATAAGCAAACCAGGAAAGCCCCGCGCAAGCCGGGCTTTCCCTTTTGCCGCAACGTGGGGCGCGGCTTATTAGCCTACGTTAATTTGCTTTTTTATCTAAAATAGATTGACAAAAAAGCGATATACGGTATAATATAGATACCAAATATTATACAATGTAATGGGGTGGCGGCGATGCAGAGGTGAGTTCTCCCCCACGAAAGGCAACCGGAATCCTTTTGTAAAATGAGAAGTGAGGAGGAACACCGATTCTGGCAGTTTAGAAGTCATTCACTTCCGGTTTTACCAGTATAACGGGGATGAATCCGACATAGAGCCTGCCATGGAGGAAACGCTGACCAGCCTATCACAGGAGCTGGAAGCAGAGTATGGCCCTTCCACCATTTACGATAACGATTTAGAAGATATGCACTCTACCGTTCATCATTGGGAATCGGATGGTGGCGGCAAACATACCGCGTTATGCACTTATCACTCATGCGGTTTGAGGAACAACCTGATGTTTTGAATCTGGCTATGGGCTTGCATGAGATTCCCGAAACTGCGCAAGAATGACGAAACCACAACCAAACATTTGGCAGGAAGTCCCGCGGCAGCGGGGCTTTTTGCTGTTGCTGAAAAGGAGCGAGCCATGCGACACGTACACCTGCTTATCAAGCCGGCCTCTGGGCTGTGCAACCTGAACTGCCGCTACTGCTTTTACCACGACATTGTGGAGAAGCGGGAGCAGGCCTCTTACGGCCTGATGACAGAGGACACCCTGGCTGCGGTACTGGAAAAGGCCCTGGCCGCCGCCAGCCACAGCTGCACCATTGCCTTTCAAGGGGGCGAGCCCACCTTGGCGGGGCTGGCGTTTTTCCGCAAGGCGGTGGAGCTGCAGCGGCGGCTCAACGTGAACCGGGTGCAGGTGTACAACTCCATCCAGACAAACGGGCTGCTGCTGGACAGCCAGTGGGCGGCGTTCTTCCGGGAGAACCATTTTCTGGTGGGGCTCTCTTTGGACGGGATGAAGGACACCCACGACCTCTACCGCCTGGACGCCCAGGGCCAGGGGACGTTCAACCGGGCGGCGCGTGTCCTTCAGCTGCTGGAAAGCCACGGGGTTGCGTACAATATTTTAACGGTGGTCAACAGGGCCACCGCCCAGCATGTGGAAAAGATATACCGCTTTTACCAGCGCAACCGCTGGGGGTATTTGCAATTTATTCCTTGCTTGGACCCCTTGGGCGAGGAGCCGGGAAGCCAGGAATATTCCCTGACGCCGGAGGCTTACGGGGATTTTTTGTGCAGGCTGTTTGACCTGTGGTACCGGGACGCCAAGGTGGGGCGGGCGCCGTCCATCCGGCAGTTTGAGAACTATGTGGAGATGCTGCTGGGCTATCCGCCGGAGGCCTGCGGCATGGCAGGCGTCTGCGGGATGCAGCACGTGGTGGAGGCGGACGGCTCGGTGTACCCCTGCGACTTTTACGTGCTGGACGGCTACCGCCTGGGCAACCTGCGGGAGGACAGCCTGGAGGAGGTAAACCAGCGGCGGAAAACGCTGGGCTTTGTGGAGCAGTCCCGGGCGGTGGATCCGGCTTGTAAGGCCTGCGGGTACTTCCCCCTGTGCCGGGGAGGCTGCCGCCGCTACCGTCCCGCGGGAGAGGACGGTTCCCTGGGGCGCAACTGCCTGTGTAAGGGGTATAGGAAGTTCTTCGGCCACGCTTTGCCCCGGCTGCGGGAGTTGGCAGGAATGGCGGCGGGGAAGTTAGGAACCCATTCTTAGCTGCCTGAAACACACAGACAAGATAAAACCCGGTGCTATGTCAAAGCACAATGCATGGCAGGACAGTCTCGACAAGGATTGCCGTGCCATGCATTGTGCTTTCAGCTTGGGTTGCCGTAAACAAATCGGAAATAGGATTGCGTGTGCTGTTTTCCGGCAATGGCACGGCTTGTTTTCCCTATCGGCCTACTGTTGCTCTTTCCCTCTCCCCTGCCTCCGCATACGGCGGGCCCAGAGAAAAAACCATCCCCTACGCTGCAACATGCCGCGCAGAGGATGGTTTTTGAAAGGAAAGAATCCAACTGTGTGAAAAGCGCTGTTCGCTGGTGAATGCCTTAGCCCTTCACCGCGCCGGCCATCATGCCTTTGACCAGCTTATCCTGGAACACGATGAACAGGATGAGCATAGGCAGCACAGACAGCACCAGCACGGTTAAAATCAGGGGGATATCCAAGGAGTGCTCGCCCTTGAACTGGCCCAGGGCCAGGGGCAGCGTCTTGTTGGAGGGAGTTTGCAGCAGTGTGTTGGCAAAGGCGAACTCGTTCCACATGGACACGCCGTTGTAGATGGCCAAGGTGGACAGGCCCGACTTGGACAGGGGCAAAATGATGGAGAAGAAGCTGCGGTACTTGTTGCAGCCGTCTATCTCGGCAGACTCCTCGATCTCCTTGGGGATGGTGGACATAAAAGCCGTTTGGATAAACACCGACATGGGCAAGGCGAAAGTCACATAGGGGCCTATCAGGGACCAGAGGGTGTCGTACAGGCCCATGTTGGTGGTCATCTTGAAAATGGGAATCAAGGTAACGTGCATGGGGATTGCCATCATGGCTACCACGCCGGCGTAGATGAGGTTGCGGAAACGGAACTTCATCCGGGAGAGCGGGTAGGCCGCGAAGGCGGAAATCATCAGCATCAGCACCAGCGAGATGGCCACCACAATCACGCTGCGGAAGAAATAGCCAAAGAAGCCATTGGCCACCACGTTGGAGTAGTTCTCAAAATACCAGGGGTCCGGCAGGTGGAACACACCCTGGGAGAGCATGTCGAACTGCTTGCGGAAAGAGTTCAAAATCATGAACAGGAAGGGGACCAGGGCTATCACCAGCCACACAATAGCAAAGAAAAACGCGATGCCCCATGCCAGCTTGCTCTTGGCCTGACTCTTCCGGTACTCGGCTTGCTGCTTTTTCGTTGCCATACTCAATAGTCCTCCTTTACGACAAATACTTTCTGGAACAGCAGGGCGATGGCGGTAATCAAGATGAACATGCCCGCCGCCACGCAGGAGCCGTAGCCCATGTTAAACTGCTGGAAGGACAGCTTGTACATATAGGTGGCCATCAGCTCGGTGCCGCCAGAGGGGCCGCCGCCGGTGAGGTTCCAAATCAGGTCGAAGTACTTCAGGGAGCCAATGAGGGACATGGTGCAGGCGGTTTTGAAAATGGGCATCAACAGGGGGATGGCGATTTTAAACAAGTACTGCCTGCGGTTGGCGCCGTCGATGATGGCCGCCTCGTAAATGGAGGTATCGATATTGCTGTACCCCGCGATGAAGTAGACCATGTAGAAGGGCGTAAACTGCCAGGCCATCACGCCGATGACGGTGTACAGCGCCTGAGGGTTGCGTCCCAACAGGTCCACGGTGACATTCTTGCCGGCGATTAGCGAGGCAAGCTCGGAGAAGATGCCGCCGTTGGTGGCCAAGGCATACGTGAACAGGAACGCGATGGCCACGGAACTCATCAGGTAGGGGAAGAACCACACAATCTTAAAGGCGTTGGCCTTCTTCCCCAGGGCGTCCAGGAAGGTGGCCAGCAGCAAACCGATGGGGATTTGCAGTAAAATGGAGAACACCATCACAATGACGTTGTGGCCAAAGGAAGTCCAGAATTCCCCGTCAACAAGGAGGTTCTGCCAGTTGGTAAAGCCGATGAAAACGCGGTCGGAAGAAATGCCGTTCCATTTGTACATGCTGATAACGAAGGTATCGATAATGGGATAAATCATGTAGACGATAATCAGCAGGATGGTCGGCAGCAGAAATACGGTGGCCGCAATGGCCGTGCTTCTGGCCCGGACCTTTGCCAGGCCGGTCTTTTCTTTCATACCCATCACCTTTCTTTTTCTGTTTGGAGGGGAAAAATATCTAGAAAAATCCCCGCAGGGGTATTTCTTCCTGCGGGGAAATTTCTAAAGCCGCTTTCTTTTTTCCTTACCGGCTGGCAAGGTATTCCTGCATGGCAGCGTCATGCTGTTCGCCAATCTCCTGGGGAGTGCTCTCCAGGCCAAACAGGGCATTCATGCAGTCCTTGTGCACCTCGGTAACAGAGGCGGGCAGGTACTGGTCGTACCACAGCTGCACGTTGGAGGCGTTGAAGAAAACCTCGGCCACGGTAGTCATGTTGGGGTCATCCAGAGAATCCTCATACCCTTCAATGGAGGGGATAGTCAGGTTGTCAATCTTCTCCTGGTTCCAGGTATCGTCGTTGAAGTACTGCGTAGCCAGCACATAGCAGGCGTCCAGCTTGGTCTGGTCCACAGAGCCGTCCTCGTTCCAGCAGTTGAAGGACCAGCCATTGCCGATAGCGGTGCCAACTTCCACATCCTGGGGCACACCGTTGGCGGCAGCCTCGGCATCCTCGGGGAAGCGGAACGCGCCGATGTTGGTGGTGTACCACTCGGAGTTATCGGTGTTCATACTGGTGGCAACCCAAGAGCCGTGAAGCATCATGGCGCAGGTGTTGTCATACATCAAAGCCAGGTCCTGGGAATCGTCGGGAGACAGGGAGTTGACGCCATCGGGGAAGTAGCCCTTTTCCACCCACTCCTGAATCTTTTCACCGGCATAGATGAAAGCATCGGAGGTGAAGGAGCCTTCCTGGGTGTAGGCGGCGTCGAACTCATCGTTGCCGGAGTGGCGGGCCACAAGGTACATGAAGTACATGGAGCCGGTCCAGCCGGGGCTGTTGGCCAAAGAGAAAGGCGTGTAGCCAGCTTCCAGCAGCTTGTCGCAGACAGCTTCCAGCTCGTCGATGGTTTCGGGGACTTCTACGCCAACCTCTTCAAAGATGGTCTTGTTGTAGAAGATATCACAGCCGGAGAGGCCGCCAAAGGGGATGGCCAGAATCTTGTCCTCATAGGTGGACTGGGCAATGGAAGCCTCGATGAAGGCGGGATGGTCGTATGTATTGTACATCTCGGTAATGTCGTTGACAAAACCGGACTCGTAATACTCGGCCATGGGGCCGCCGCCCCAGTGAATGTACATATCGGGGCATTGGCCGGAGCTCATTGCAACGATAAGCTGCTGCTTGTAGTTGTCGTTCTGCTGATGCACAACCTCAACATTGATGTTGGGATAGTCTTCCATAAAACGAGCAACAGCGCTTTCAGACATGGTCTTGCTAGGATCTTCGGTAGAGATGTCCCAGAAAAGAATGTCCAAAGGCTCTGTCGTCAGCTCGGGAAGATTCTTCCCATCGGTCTGCTTGCCAGCAGTGTCACCTGTGGACGCTTCGCTTCCAGCTTCCGAGCTGGTATCGGCTGTAGAGGAATCGCCGCCGCCAGCGCTGGAGGAAGAGCTGCCGCTGTCGCCGTTGGAGCACCCTGCAAAGATGCCCACGCACATGGACAGCACCAGGAACAGTGCTAAGAGTTTCCGCTTCATAAAATTTACCTCCTTCGGGTGTGTATATCCCGTAATCCCGGTTTTTCCGGGGAATGGGCTTTTGTTAAGAAAGGCAAACAAGCATGTCGCGAATCACTGTTGTAAAAGGAGAGGACAGCTATTCAAACTGCAGATGAATTTCCGTTGATTTTGATTAAATGATAACGCTATATCGGAACACTTCTTGATTTTAAGAACTTTGTTACTTTTTATAAAGGGAGACGGGGATAGGAAAAGCCGCCCCGGCTGGGACGGCTAGTTTTGGATGGCTACCGCTTATCAAAGGATGGATTAAAGGCGTAGAAGTTCTTGGAATCCAGCTGGTCGGTGAGAATGCGCAGGCCTTCGCCGAAGCGGGCAAATTAAGTAAATGCCGTCAAACCCAGGTTTTTCCTGGGGTTGGCGTGTTTGGAAGAGGCGCCTCTCCCCCCCTGCGGCACCCCCAAGTAACCGCACGAAAGGATGACAACCGCCTCTGGAAAACCAGGGGCGGTTGTTTCGGCTTTTCTCCGGGAGGGCCCGATGCTTATTTCCCGGACCGGCGCTTGAGCTTCCAGTACTGGCGGGCAAAGGAGGCAAACACCCAGCCGTAAGCCGCCAGCAAGATGAGGAACAGCACCACAAGCACCGGGGCGTCCGGCTCCTTGCTGTGCAGCTGGAGGAACAGGTTTGGCAGGATCAGCAGGACAAGGATGATGAATAACGGCGTGTACCGGCCCAGGAACATCCGGCGCATCATTTCCAGCCGCGACTCGTCATCGCAGAAGATTTCCTCCATTTTCCCCTGCATCTGGGACACAGGCTTGCGGAAATAGCTGTACCCCGCATAATCCTGGATGTACTCCCAGCCGCAGTCCTGGAACATCCGCACATACTCGTCCTTGTGCTTGATCCCCTCCTCGTTGTAATCCAACTGGTACACCACGTCCTCCGGATGGCACCGGACAAAGTGGTAGACGCCCGGGTATGTCAGCCCCGTAAACTTCCAGCCCTCCCCGTGGCGCTTCCGGAGATAGTCCTGCTCCCGTTCCCAGTCGGCAATGGTGAAAACCCGGTACTCCCTCTTACGATCCTTCATGGCCCCGCACCTCCATCATGTTCCGGTATAACCGTTCGATTCGCTTCATTTCCAATGCCAAAACCTGGCTGCCCAGCTCTGTAATGCGGTAGATCTTCCGCTTTTCCTCCTCCCGCACAAAGCAGATCAGCCCATCCTTCTCCATTTTGGAGAGGCTTCCGTACATGGTCCCCGGGCTGAGCCGGATTTCACCATCTGTCAACGCCTCCACCCGCTGGACAATGCCATAGCCGTGGCACTCCTCCCGCAGGCACAGCAGGATGTAAAACCCTGTCTCCGTCATGGGGACGTACACCTTCCGGATGTGTGCATCCATTGTCTTTCGCCTCCTATTCCTTGAAAGCGTCTTGATTATCGCACTGCAATGCATCTGCCTACAATATAGCACTGCGATACTCACTTGTCAATGGTTTTACAGAGATTTAACTTCCACGGGAGATTGCCGTCTGAAAACGAACACTGTCTATTTCCCCGACCGGTGCATGGTGCTGGGGCACACACCTACCCACTTTCTCTATGAAACCATGGGGCATCCAGCGTCCGGTGGGAAGATCTTCCGAACAGAAAGTTTCATTGACATTGACTGTGGCTGCGTTTAGTCAAATGGCTTTTTCTAGGAAAGACGGCTTTGGGCAAGGTGAAGAAAACAAAAGAAAAAGCCCTGAAATCGTGAGATTTCAGGACTTTTCTTGGAGCTGCTAACCAGATTTGAACTGGTGACCTCGTCCTTACCAAGGAGACATTCAGGTTGCAGTTTCCCTGTTTATGGCGTAAAAATGGCGAATTTCCTGGGTTTTGCCCCCTCGTTCGTGGTGTAACTTTCCCCCGAAACAAGTGGCTTTTTGTAACTTTAGTAGTCAAATCCCCAGATCACCCATTGCGCTGCTTTCTCGCATCTATAGTTCATTAACTGCCATCTGCCCCTATACGGCTAGGGGTGGATGGCAGTTTCTCTTTATGGGCTTCATCCGGGACAACCCCTCATTCCGCCGAAAGCAGAGTCTGAAAGCCATTGCTCTCTAGGGCATCGTCTGTCTCCCAGATGTCCTTTCCCCGCTGGATGGAAAACAGGATCAAGGCGTCCCGGGCGACTCTGGGGTAAAGGGCGCTGTGGCCCGCTAACTTGAGCACCCGCTGGGTCTCCTTCTCGTTGAGGTGCATCCCGAAGCTGATGGCGATCAGCTTATCCCGGGAGGGATTTTTGCTGCCATTAAAGATTTGGTAGACATAGGCCTTGTCCACCCCGGAATCCTCCACAACCTGGGCCCGTTTCAGGTTTTTCTGGCGCAGCAGCTGCATCAGGTATTCCCCCAGCTCCTGGCTCAGCATGTTCTCCCGATTTTCTCTTAGAAACTCCCGGAAAGAGTCCGCATTTTTCAACTTGTATTCTGTTACGGCAGAGGAGGCCTCTGTGGAAAACAGCCCACTCACAGGAGTGGTAGGGTCTTGTGAGGACCGGTCCATATCGATCCCTCCTTCCATCACTTGTGTCAAATATTTGCAAAAGTCTGCTGGCGGCAGACGAAAAACAGCGTTCGTTCCGCTATACTCCATACCAGAGAGAAAAAACAACGATTCGAAAGGGGAACTATCTCATGAAACAAGAAGCAATCGATCTGGTGTTCTTAATTGACCAAAGCGGCTCCATGGCTGGGCTGGAAGATGACACCATCGGCGGTTTTAACACCCTGCTCAAACAGCAACAGGCGATTGCAGGGGAAGCGTATGTCACAACCGTGCTGTTTGACGACCGGTACGAGCGAATCCATGACCACACAGAAATCCGCCTCGTCCCTCCCCTGACCTCACAAGATTACACGCCTTGCGGCTCCACTGCACTGCTGGACGCCATTGGCAGAACCATCCGCCACATAGAAATGGAACAGCGAAAAAGGGGGAGGAACCAAAGGGAAAAGGTGCTGTTCTTTATCATCACCGATGGACAGGAAAACGCCAGCCGCCACTACACCTTTCCCATGATTCGCTCCCAAATTGAGCGTCAAAAGGAGAAGTACGGGTGGGAATTCCTGTTCTTCGGCGCCAATATGGACGCCATTGCCGAGGCGGCGAAGTTTGGCATCAACGCGGATCGGGCGCAGAATTACCGAGGAGATTCTTTCGGTACATCCTCAGTGTATCGCACCATATCCGCCGTGTCAACTGGTTTTCGCACAGGGAAGGGGTTCCCTGGCATGGAGGTGCACAAAAGCGAACAGGCTAAAACCCCGGAGGAAGCAAAGGCAAAACTGGGGCAAGCCTTGAGAGAATTGAAACAGGCAATGGAAGATCTGGCGGAGGAACTCAATCAGATGCGGGATGTCGCCGCCGCAAATAACGGGGAAATCCCCGATGTAAACAAACTGTATGAACAAGTGTTGGAAGAAAATCAAGGAGAGGATAAAGAATGATCTACACAGTGTCCGACCTTCACGGCTGTTATGACAAGTACCAGAAGCTCTTAGAAACGCTGAACCTCGGTGAAAACGATACGCTCTATGTGCTGGGGGACGTGATCGACCGTGGGCCGAAGGGTTTTCACATGATGCTTGATATTGCCAGCCGCCCCAACGTGGTGTGCCTGATGGGAAATCACGAAGCCATGGCAAAAGACGCGCTCCCTGCTATTCTGGGCAGCTTGGAAGGCAATTCTTATTTTCTGAACCACCGGGATCGGGAGAACGTGTCCCTTTGGTTCCGCAACGGCGGTGAAACTTCCTTACAGGACTTTCTCCGGCTTGACAAGGCGCAAAGGGATACGGTCTGGAAGCAACTTCTCTCCCTGCCACTTTACCGGGAAGTGGAGGTTGGAAACCGGAAATTCGTCCTGGTTCACGGCGGGTTGGAACACTTTTCCCCTTCCCGCCCCCTGGAAGAGTATGAGCCGGACGAGATCCTCTGGTGCCGTCCAGAGCCGGACACCGTCTACTTCCCCGACCGGTGCGTGGTGCTGGGGCACACACCTACCCACTTTCTCTATGAAACCATGGGGCATCCCGCGTCCGGTGGGAAGATCTTCCGAACAGAAAATTTCATTGACATCGACTGTGGCTGTGTTTACCACGATGGGCAGTTGGGCTGCCTATGTCTGGACACCATGGAAGAAATTTATATCTAACCAAAAAACAAAGAAACCGCACCCACCGGTGCGGCATAGCAAAGGGAGGATTCTCATGCAAAAAGACAATCACGAACGGAAAATGGCTTACGCTATCTACCTGACAAACGGCCTGCTCTACGACAGGCTTCACCAGCTGGCGGCGGAGTACACGCTGCCGGTGGAAAGACTTGCAGAACTGGCTGTAGAGCGGCTCCTCCAAGATGTGGAATTTGTGCGGGGGCTTCGCAGCGGGAAGGTGATTGGAACATAAGGGCTCACGTCCCACCGTTTTCAAAATAGGCGAAGATCGTCCGCAAAACTTGGAGGGCAAGCTGCTTGCGTTCTATGGGCTGGCCATCCACGATCTGCTTGAACTGATCCAATATGTTGGAATCCGCGTCCGCTACAGAATCAGCCAGTAGATAGTCCACCGTGACGCCAAGGCGGTTGACCAGCCGCACCAGGGTGTCCAGGGTCAGGCTCCTCTCTCCTCGCTCGATAGCGCCCATGTAGGTGTCTGAGATGTCAACGTCCTCGGCCAGCTGGGCCTGGGTGAGATGCAGCCGCTGCCGCTCCTCCCGAATCCGTTCCCCTAACCTTTTATAATCCATGCGATCACCTCTTGAGGTTATCATACTCAACGGGGCGGGGGGCTGAGAAACATCTATAAGGGGGTATTCTAATTGACAATAAGGGGTTTTTGAGGTAAAATACTTTTAACGTAGTGTGGACTTTTCTCGGAACAGGGCGGAAATTTATGTTTGATTACTCCCGATAACTTCCCTCCTATTTCGAGATACACTATCCCGATGAAGATTCGGCAATTTTCTGAAATGGAAGGTGTCAGAATTGAATGCCAAGGAATTGGTTCGGAAAATGAAGCCTCCTTGTTCCAGATGCCCATACCGTCTAGGGCAGGTACATACGCCGGTCAATCCCTGTCCATCGTGCAAACTGAGCAACTATCAGATGTTTGAGGTGTTTCAAAAAAACAGTAGACACTAGACAGAAAATCATTTTTGAAACTTTCAAAATTTGATGGTCAAACATGAACGAGCACGGGACGATGACAGTTATTGTCCACCCCGCATGCTAGAATGAGGACAAGAACGGTGTATTCCGTTCATGAACGCGGCAAGCCCGTGGGTATTTGGCCGTGCGGGAAATGATACGGCAAGACGGGGATTGGTGGGAGAACTTATGGGGAAAACGGTTGGCAAATCAGAGCGGTTGCTACAGATTTATTCTCGATTGGTCCGTGGTGACGTTCTCTCCAAAAAGGAATTGGCGCAGCAATTTCATATCGCGGAGCGCAGTGTGCAACGCGACATGGAATCGTTGCGCTATTTTTTTGCCGAGCAGGGCCTGGGGCAAGACGTTCTCTTCGATTCCTCCGCAGGAGGTTACCGGCTGGAGCGAGACGTCTCTCCCCTACTCAGCAACAGTGAAACTTTGGCGGTGTGCAAGATCCTGTTGGAGAGCCGCTCTATGCGCCGGGACGAGATGTTCCCCATTTTGGACAAACTGGTTGCCTGCTGTGTGCCGGAAAATGATAAACGCATCGTGACAGAGCTGCTGTCAAACGAAAAATTCCATTACATAGAGCCCCATCACAACCGACCCATTCTCCCCAATTTGTGGGAGATGGGGCTGGCTGTGTGGGAGCAGCGGGTAATAGAGATTGAATACGAACGTCTCAAGGAGCCAAAGCTGGTGCGCCGCCGGGTGCAGCCAGTCGGGATCTTATTTTCTGAGTATTATTTTTACCTGGCGGCTTTCCTGGAGGACAAGTCCCATTTTGAAAATCCCGATGACCTGTCCCCCACCATCTACCGCATCGACCGAATCAAGTCCTGCAAGGTGCTGAACGAACATTTCCACATTCCCTACAGGGATCGCTTTCAAGAAGGGGAATTTCGCAAACGGGTGCAATTTATGTACGGCGGGAAGTTGGAGCGGGTCAAGTTCAAGTACACTGGCCCCTCTATCGAGGCGGTTCTGGACCGGCTCCCCACAGCGAGGATTTTGGAACAAGATGAGGAGGGCTGGATCGTGGAGGCAGAGGTGTTTGGCAAGGGAATTGAGATGTGGTTGAGGAGTCAGGGAAAATTCGTGCAAACTTTATAACCGAAAGAAGATAATGATTATCCAGCCATTTGCCCTCGTCCTACAAGCGGCCATGGAATATTATCTTGAGTGGGTTAGGCAGCAAAACAGCGCACAAAAGTAAAAATGAGGGGGTTTGTGGTATGTTCTGTCATAAATGTGGCTCGAAAATTGATGAAAGGGCAACTTTCTGCCCCTTTTGTGGCACAAAAATAGAGAACGATCAGGGTCAATGGGAGGGACCGCCAAACACAAAGGCACACCAAAAACCTCCCCAACCGCCTGTAGGTTCTGCACCGGCAGGCTCTTCGCCCCCTACTTCTGATCCCAACGAGCCGCCTTCCAAATTTGAACTCTGGTGGACTCATGCTCAAATGGTGGAAAAGGTGTTTTTCGTCTTGGGAATCGCGGTGGCCGTCATTTTGGTGATCGTCCTCCTGATGAACTTGTGGGAACTATTAGTGGCGGCACTGGTCATCGCCGGGGTGATTTTCGCATTTGTAACAGGATCTAAGGAGGACCGTTCGGAGATTCGGCGTGTCCCCTTCCCGCCAAAATAGACAGGAAAAAGGTTAAAAAAACGGAATGAATCACAGGTATACTCGGTCATGCTCCTTTACGCAGCTTTCCAAT
>JABLTR010044218.1_pt1 | contig 125599 bp, 125 predicted proteins | sample 7160071 | NCBI WGS metagenome assembly JABLTR01 (sample SAMN14651230, study PRJNA627086) | human gut metagenome | isolation source: feces | host: Homo sapiens
TGGCCGTCTTCAGTTTGTTGACTGCATCGTCGTACCAGCCCTTCCTGTAGGACAGCATACCGGAGAGGAAAAACCATTCGGCGCTCCTGTCCCGTGTACCGTTGAGGATGCTTTCGGCTGCCGCCAGATTGCCGGCATCTATGTAACGCCTTACAGCCATGTAATCGGGAGTAGCGCCGCCGGAGCCGCCGGAATAGCCGCCTCTCGAGCCGGAGCCGCTTTTGCCTCTCATAAGCATGTCGTAGGCTTCGTTTATTTCCTGCAGCTTTTCCTCCGCCAGATCCGACAGGGGGTTGTTCTGATACTTGTCTGGATGATATTTTTTCACCAGCTCCTTGTATGCTTTCTTTATTTCCGCTTCGGAAGCGTTCTCAGACACTCCCAGGACTTCATAGGGGTTCATATAAATCTCCTTTATTTGAAATCAAATTTGCTTATCCTTGTCTACCCTGGATATGATCTCCTCCGTTTTTCTGTTGAGGCCCAGGTAAATCACATTATCTATTATACCTTTATTCTTCTTAATATCAAGTGAATCTGTATAGTTGCTCAACTCAGCCAGATAATGATACAGGTTGAATCTCAGATTCGGCTCTATCCTGCGGCGAAATTCCTCCGTCGTTTCCGCGTCCTTATCGTAGGAAAAACGGAAGAGAAGCGGGTTGTAAGCTCCTGACAGGATGTTTTCCTCGATGTCGTCTGCCGCGTCTATCAGGTAGATCCATTTGCCCATGTGGTAGCCTATCCTGGAAAGAAGCTGGCGGGGGTCGTCGGGAATGGTGAAAAAATCCAGATGGGCGGGACCCGCATTGCCCGGCTCAGCGCTGTCCGACTCAGCGCTGTCCGACTCAGCGCTGTCCGACTCAGAGCTGCACACTGCGTCGCCGCTGTCTTTACCTGCCGGCGGCAGCCCTTCAGGGTATACGGTGTCGAAGCCTTCGGTGAATATCAGTTCCATGATCTTGGAAAAAGCCTCCGCAGCCATGTCGATACTGGCGCACTTTTCATCTTCCAGCTCTGAAAGCTCCGCCAGGCGGCTTTCCATACCGTCGCACAGAGCAGGGTATTTTCGCCTCAGTTTCCTGAACACCCTCCGGAGCAGGATCATGGTGGCCCTGGCATATGCCTTGCCTTCGTCTCTGGCGTCATCCGCCAGCTTGTACCAGGCAAGTATCAGCATCACGTCCGCCGCATAATCTATGGCCCGGTTCCTGATGATGGTTTTCTTCTGCATGAAGGGATGAGCGATACAATGCTCCTGGCACGGCGTATCGCTTCCACCGTCCAGCGAGGCCAGCAGGACAGCGAGAAAAGCGGCATCGTAGCTCAGTGCCATCCGGGGCAGCTGGCCGTACCGCTTTCCTATGGATTTGCATATGCCGCAGTAGTATCCGGTATATACTTCGTATTCACGAACCTTCAGCTCGCCCTTATCTATCTTCACATAGCCCAGCATAGTGACAGACTACCATAAAAGGATGCTGATTTCAAATAGAGAACGGTGAAGATTTGTTGAAAATATCACTTTTTTACTATCCTGTAATACAGCCTGGACGTCAGGATGTAGACGACGATATAAAATACTGTGAATACCAGGAAGCATCCGATGGTGCAGAGGGCGAACAGCTTCAGGTTGAACAGTCCCAGCAGGTTCAGTACCCTGAATATGAACGGGAAGTCGAAGGCTACATGTACTCCCGCCGTAAACAGCGGCAGGAAGAAGATGATGAGAATCTGGGAGTTGATGGATTTCTTCACTTCCCGGTGACTCATGCCTACATTTTGCAATATCTCGAACCTCTTCTTATCCTCGTATCCCTCTGTAAGCTGCTTATAGTACATTATCAATACAGTGGCCATCAGGAACAGCATTCCCAGGAAGATGCCGACGAAGAACAGACCGGTGAAATCGGTGCCGAATGACTCGGATTCGACGGTACGGCAGTACAGTGAGCCGGTAAAATTTTCGAAGGATGATCCTTCCGGCTGATGCAGACTGTCTATCTGTTGTCTCGCTTCGTCATAAGCATTTACGATGGCGTCATTATTTTCCTCAGCGTCGCCTGCCACATCCACCATGTAGTTGAAGCTGATGAAGGATGCGTTGTTCCCATAGACTTCAAGGTTCTTCTCCAGCAGCTGCTCCATGACGCTGTCGTCTTTTACGATGACGTAGGAGCCGTTGGTGATGTTGGCTGCCGCGTTGCTGCTGGCCATAAATTCATTAAGTCGGCCTGTCACGTGAAGATCCATACCGAAGATATCTATATTGTCAGTTTTGAGCGAATCCTTCGGGTAGACGAGGACATCGCCGGCGCTTTCCAGCTTTTCATCGGTTCCCATGCATCTGTTGTAATCTTCCAGAGTCACGAATACAAGGGTGTGTATCTTGCTGTAGGCTCTGATGCCCGACAGGCCGCCATAGCTGTCGATATCGGTGACAAAGCGGTCTTCGTCTTCTTCATATACGGCGGAGATGGAGAAGTCATCGTAGTAGACTTCGTTTTTTGGCTCCAGGCCATTGTTTTCCATGGAATTCAGAAGGATATCCGTCACATCGTCATTGAGAGGGTCGTCCGCCAGTGACGTCATGGTGAATTCCTCGGGATACCTCTGCTGCAGCGAATCCTTTAGACCTACGTTTATGGAAAGGACTGCCGATACCATAACCAGCACCATAGTGGAAAGTATGCAGATGTTGGCCAGCCCTACGGCATTACGTTTCATTCTGTACATCATCGATGAGACGCTGATGAAATGTTTGGTTTTATAGTAATACCCCTTGTTCTTTCTCAACAGCTTCAAAAGAGCGATACTTCCCGCTGTAAAGATCAGATAGGTACCGATGATGACCAGTATCACCGCCACGAAGAACATGGCGAAGGCAGCCACCGGGTTGGTTGTCGTAACGGCGATGTAATAGCCGGTTCCGAGGCAGATGATACCAAGCACGGCAAAGATCCATTTGGCCTTAGGTTCCCGTTCTCCCATATTGTCACTTCTGAGGAGCTCCACAGGCTTTGACTTGTATATCTGGCGTACTGAATTCAGCAGTATCAGCAGGAAGATGACTCCGAAAAGGGACAGGCTCTTCATTATGCCGCTCCACGACACGTAGAAGCCGATAGGCAGCGCACCACCCAGCATTTTTGCCAGTATCAGGTACATCAGCTTATCCAGAAGTATCCCCAGCAGTACTCCCAGCGCCATGGTGATGACGTAGGTGTACAGAGTCTCCAGCAGGATTATCTTCGTTATGTGGCGCTTTTCCAGTCCCAGTATGTTGTACAGGCCGAACTCGCTGCGCCTGCGCTTCAGCAGGAAGCTGTTGATGTAAAACAGGAATATAAAGGCGAATATGGAGACGATGACCTGTCCGAAGCCCATATAAGACTGGATGATGTTGCCGCCCCACATGTCCACCAGATTTTCGTTGCCCGCCAGGGAGCAGATGATGTAGTAGATGGCCGTAGTGATGATGCAGGATATCATGTAAGGGATGTACGTCCTGCGGCTGTTTTTGATGTTAGTGAAGGCCATACTTGGATAGAGTCTAGTCATGGATACCACCGCCCGTTGTCATAGTCGTCAGGGTGTCGGATATCTTCTGGAACATCTCTTCCGATGTGGCGTTCCCTCTGTACATTTGATGGAAGACCGCACCGTCGCTTATGAAGAGGATACGGCTCGCATGGCTGGCAGCCTTTACCGAGTGAGTCACCATCAGGATAGTCTGGCCTTCTCTGTTGATGTCCGCAAACAGCTTCAGCAAATCGTCAGCCGAGCGTGAATCGAGAGCGCCTGTCGGTTCATCGGCCAGCACAAGCTGGGGATTTGTTATCAGCGCTCTGGCGACGGCTGCTCTTTGTTTCTGCCCGCCTGATACCTCGTAAGGATATTTGTACAGAAGATCGGTGATACCCAGCTTGGCTGCCAGCGGCTTGATACGCTTGTTCATCTCCTGGTACTTTTTCCCTGACAGCACCAGCGGCAGGAAAATGTTGTCTTTCAGGTTGAAGGTGTCCAGCAGGTTGAAATCCTGGAACACAAATCCCAGGTTGTTCCGCCTGAATGCTGATATCTCCTTCTCGCTTATAGATGTGATGTCCTCTCCGTTCAAGAGGACCTGGCCCTTCGTCGGCCTGTCTATAGCCGCCAGGATGTTGAGGAGCGTCGTCTTCCCGGAGCCTGACTCTCCCATGATAGCGATGTATTCCCCTTTCTCGACGGAAAAGTTCACGTTGGAAAGAGCCGTGACGCTGTTGCCGCCGAAACGTGTCGTGTAAACCTTTTGCAGGCTTTTTACTTCCAGTAAAACTGTCATTGACAATACCTCCTTAAATGTCTTTCTCTGATGATAAGATTAACAGAGAAAAAAAGACGCTGCCATCTATCTGTCTTACAATGGCCGCGTCTAATCTTTCATTTTTGTAAGGTTGCGTTATTCAGCCGCCAGCCTGTGCTATTCGACTGTCAGCTCCTCGGTTTCCAGATGGAGAAGAACCGTCGTCCCGACGCCCACCTCCGAGCGTATCTCCATGGAATGGTGAAGACGGGAGAGTATCTCGTTGCATAAGTACAGGCCGATACCGGTGGATTTTTTCCCCAGTCTGCCGTTATAGCCGGTAAAGCCCTTTTCCGTCAGCCGCGGGATGTCTTCCGCCGCGATGCCGATGCCTGTATCCCGTATCACCAGTGTGGCCGGGGCTTCGCTGAATATGGAGATCTTTCCGGCCTTGGTGTACTTGAGGGAGTTGGAAAGTATCTGCTCTATGACGAAGCAGAGCCATTTCTCATCGGTGTTGACGGTGAAGCCGGTATCTTCGATGTCCAGCGATATCTTCCCGGCGATGAAAAGAGGCGCGTACTTTCTGACTGCCTGTCTGACTATGTCGTCCAGGCCGTACTGCTTTATCACGTAATCGGTATAGTCGGATTCCAGTCTGACATAGGAAAGAGCCATCTCCACGTACTGTTCGATGTTGAACAGCTGTACGTTGAGCGGAGAGCTCTTGGACTGATCCTGAAGCAGCATCTTCATTGCCGAGATAGGGACCTTTATCTGGTGGACCCACATGGCATAGTAATCCTGTATGTAGTTTCTGGCCGCGTTATTTTCCATATATAGCCTGTTGAGCTCACCGTACAGTTTCTTGATCAGATCTTCGTAGCCCTGTTCTATGGCGTTTTTTGCCAGCGGAAGCGATGCCAGCGATACAGTCACGTCGGCTGATGCGCTTTTCAGCGATTTTAGCTTTCTGTAAAATCCGGTGAAATCCAACAGAAGATATATCAGGCCGACAACGGTGCAAAGAACGGACGCATATATTATCGCGTCGGCGCTGACTTCGTAAAGATAAAGTATTATCGCGAAGATGAAGGCGAAGATACACATCATCGCTATGGCTCTGACCTTGCTGCGCATGTATGCGGCCGCTGATCTCCATAAAAAACTGTCTTTCATTCTATTATATACCCCATGCCTTTCCTGGTCTTTATCAGATCCTCGATACCGATGTCGGCCAATGCTTTTCTTAGTCTGGCCACGTTGACTGACAGCGTGTTTTCATCCACGAAGCAGTCAGTTTCCCACAGCTTGTTCATCAGCACATCCCGGGCAACTACCTGCCCTCTGTTTTCCATGAGGATCGTCAGTATCTTATTCTCATTTCTGGAAAGCTCCAGTGTTTTATCGCCACAGGAGACTGTGCCGGCACCGCTGTTGAACATGATATCGCCGCAGGTGAAAAGTCCTGTCTGCTGAGGTGTGGCGAAATCGTAAGTCCTGCGCAGGAGAGCCTGTATCTTTGCCAGCAGCATGTCGATATCGAAGGGCTTGGCTACGAAATCGTCGGCGCCCATATTGATGGCCATGACGATGTTCATATTGTCGCCGGCCGATGAAATGAACATGATAGGGACTTTGGAAACCTTTCGTATCTCGCTGCACCAGTGGTAGCCGTTGAAGAATGGCAGAGAGATGTCCATCAGAATCAGATGGGGATCGCACAGCAGGAATTCTTCCATGACACTTCTGAAGTCCTGACATATGACAGCTTCAAAGCCCCAGCTTCTCAGCATGTCTGCTATGGAATCCGATATGATGTCGTCGTCCTCGACGATGAAGATCCTGTACATTTGTTTCTCCTTTGTTTCTCCTTTGCTCGGGTCATGTGGTAAGCGGATGTCACGGCATACATGTGCTTTTATGCCTGTGCCAGCAGTCGTTTGTATAGTTCTAATCCGCTTGTAAGTACTTTTTCGTCAAAATCAAAGTCGACGCTGTGAAGAGAGATACCTGTACCTGTTCCAAGCAGAAAGAATGCGGCTGGTACATAGAGGCCGTAAAATGAAAAATCCTCGGATATCATCAGTGGTTCAGCAAGCTCTTCATAGCCACCGGGAAGAGAACCAAGCACCGGCTTTACTTCATCGTACAGCGCGGCGTCATTGATAACGGGCGGGTATCCGTCACTGTTGGAAAATTCCGTACTACAGCCATATTCTCTGGCCGCGTCTTGCAGAGTTTCTTTCAGCAGCCGTATCAGTATATTGAAGTTCTCCTCGCTGAAAGCACGGACGGTGCCCAGCAGATGAGTGTGGTCGGAAACGATATTTCTGGCGTATCCACTGACCATTTTGCCTATGTGTATTATGGTCTTGTCCTCAGGCCTGTTTTGCGGCGCTGTGGGCAGATCGCCGATACCGTCTGTGAATCTGGGAACGGCGCCTGTGATAGAGGCGTGTTTTTTGTAGACTCGTTTCAGATAATCAGCTCCGATATAAAGTGCGTCCAGGCCTTCATATGGGGCGGTGCCGTGAGCCGCCTTGCCGTAGATGTCGATGTTTATCTCGGCGGATTTTGGCATCAGTGCTCCGGGCCTGGAGACTATCCTCCCTGCTTCCGCGAAAGGCCACATGTGGATACCGAAGATTCTGGTGACATTATATTGTTTCAGGATGCCGCTTTCGCATATCTCCCTGGCCCCGCCAAGAGTTTCCTCAGCAGGCTGAAAGATCAGCAGTACATTGCAGCCAAGCTCGTCGAGCGTGTCCACGTACTGACCAAGGGTCAGGACCATAGCCATGTGGCCGTCGTGGCCGCAGGCATGCATCCTGTTTTCGTGAATAGAACGGTAATCGCAGGTATTGGCTTCCTGTACAGGAAGCCCGTCCATGTCGGCTCTGAATCCATATGTTTCCTTTTGCCCTTTGTCAAAGTACGCGCAGATGCCGGAGCCGCAGAGGAAGGTCATCTTGCAGTTCAGCTGTTCCAGCACCGAAAGGAGATATTTTTTGGTTTCAGGCAGATCCCGATCCAGCTCAGGTATCATATGCAGATTTCTCCTGTGTAGCTTCAGCAGTTCTTCGTAATCGTTCATTATCATCGTCTCGCCTTTTTGTTTTTTGCCTTTCTGTTTGTTTCTAGTCTCTCTTTTTTTCTTTTCTTCCGCCTGACATGGTCTGACGTGCTGTAGGCCGGTCCATGGCCGGGAAGATGTTCCTTCATTTTTTCAATGATACCATAGCCGGGCGGGTAAGGCAAACTTGGGCTTGCAAATGTGGTATAATATGAGCATCAAAGACGATACGGAGGCACGGAAGATGACGGAAGCCAGGGGAAAACACGGGATGGAAAGAGGCGTGGAGGCGCTGCAAAGGCTGAAGGATGCCGGGTACGAGGCATATTTCGTCGGCGGGTGCGTCAGGGACAGTTTGCTGGCCGGGAAATCCGGCTCCGAAACGGAGCTGCCTGCAGGCAAGGTTGATATAGACGTGACTACTGATGCGTCTCCGCGGCAGATCAAGGCTGTTTTTTCTGACATGCGGACAGTAGATACAGGCATAAAACACGGCACTGTTACTGTTGTGATGCCGCCGGGAGGAGCTGGCGGCGATAGTCTGCCTGTGGAGATAACCACCTACAGGACCGAGACCGGGTATTCCGACGGGAGGCATCCCGACAGCGTGGAGTTCACCAGATCGCTGACGGAGGATCTGAAGCGGCGTGATTTCACCGTCAATGCCATGGCTATGGACGCAGACGGGAATATTATCGACCCTTTCGGCGGACGGCGCGATCTGGAAGCACGGATATTGAAGGCTGTCGGGGATCCGGACGAGAGGTTTCGGGAGGATGGACTGAGGATAATGCGGGCGTTGCGGTTTTCGTCGGTGTTGGGATTCGCCATAGAGAAGAAAACGGAGGAAGCTCTTTCCAGAAACAGGAGGATGCTGTTGAAGCTGTCAGAAGAGAGGATATTCAGCGAGTTCAAGAAGCTGGTAACAGGGGAAAATGCCGGCGTCGTCGTACGCGGATATATAGATGTGCTGGGAGCGGTCTTTCCGGAATTGCTGGCCATGAAGGGATTTCAGCAGCATAACGAGTACCATAGATACGATGTGCTGGAACACTGCGTGAGAGCCATGGAGACCGTCATGACTGTGCCGGAAAACAGGCTCCACATGAAGATGGCGGCTCTTTTCCACGATGTAGGAAAGCCTCTGACTTATTCTGAAGAGGACAACGGCCGGGGGCACTTCTATGGTCACGCGTCAAAAGGCGCGGAGGTGGCGGCCGAAGTCATGGAAAGATTCAGAGCTGACAAGGCTCTGACAGAGCGGGTGGTGACCCTGGTCAGATATCACGATCTGATATTTGAGGAAGACGAACGCCTGCTAAAAAAGTGGATGCGGCGATTCACACCGGAAGTGCTCTTTGAGATACTGGAAATAAAAAGAGCCGACAATCTTGCCACCGGAAACATGGGTGAGCCGTTGAAAGCGAAGTTCAGTCGTATATCGTCCATGATGGAAGAAATAATATGCCAAGGACAGTGTTTTTCTCTCAGGAATCTGGCTGTAGATGGGAAAGCGCTGATGGCACTGGGCGTGAAGCAGGGCCCGGAAGTGGGACGGATACTGGAGTCACTGCTGAAGGCAGTGGTGGAGGATGGCGTTCCTAACGAGAAGGAAAAGCTGCTGGAACTGGCGCGGGAGAAAATAGCCGCGAGAGTTTGAGATACGCTGCAGGGAGAATACCCCAGATGGCTTCACTGATCCGGAGGTGCGATGTCTTTTGTCGGGGGGGGCGAAGATACTCACAGCAGTCACGGCGGGATCCTTTAGGGGCGATGATCGGTTAGGCCTGACGATCGGTGTGCCTCCCTTGACAGTCCGGCGGCACGAAATTATAATATACGCATACCCCTTATGGTATGGAGGTGAACGTAAAAATGAGACAATGTATGGATTCGGATAATCTGCATCGCAGACTCAAGAAGATAATAGGACAGGTGCAGGCCATAGACAGGATGATAGATGAGGATGTCCCCTGTGAGGATGTGCTGGCTCAGATAAACGCCGCCAAATCAGCCCTGCACAAGGCGGGGCAGGTGGTGCTGGAGGGGCATATAAAGCACTGCGTCCGAGACGGCATAGAACATGGCGATGCTGACAAGACTATCGAGAACTTCACCAAGGCTGTCGAGCGATTCGCCAACATGCAGTGAAGGCTGCGATATTCCGGCCGAAAAAAGGATCGGAAAACAGCGGATTTTATCGTGGGAGGCGATTTTGAGCGAAGTCGCGACATTTTGCCAGTGTGATCACTGCTGCCGCGCTGGCGCGGCAGCGAAAAAGCATCATATCCCGATTTTGAGAAGCTCGACGAACTGTTTGGCAGTTCTCGGGCTTCTGCCGTTTTTTCTGATGGCGTGAGCTTCGGCTCGTCTGAACAGTTCGGCTTCGTCCATTTTCACGCCGTATTCTTCGGCCAGAGATTTGACGATTTTGAGATATTCTTCTTTATCCGGTTTCTGGAAGGTGATGGTCAGTCCGAAGCGGGCTGAGAGGCTCATGGTCTCCTGCATGGTATCGTTGAGATGCAGTTCATCCCCCATCCGGTCTGCGAAGGTCTCTTTTACGAGATGACGTCTGTTGCTGGTGGCGAATATGACCACGTTGTCGCCGCAGCCCGATATGCTCCCCTCCAGTGTGGCCTTGAGAGCTGAGAAATTATCATCGTTTCCCGTGAAGCTCAGGTCATCGATGAACAGTATGAATTTCAATGGGTTCGACGACAGCTCCTCCATGATTTTCGGGATCTGATAAAGCTGGGTCTTCTTTACTTCGACCAGACGGAGGCCTTTAGGCGCCATATCGGCAGCGACGGCTTTGATGGTAGAGCTTTTGCCTGTCCCGGCGTCACCATAAAGCAGCATATTGCTGGCGCCTTTTCCTTCCACAAAGGCGGCAGTGTTTTTGATTATCAGCTCTCGTTCACGTTCATAGCCGAACAGTTCGCTCAGAGGCTGGAAGTCGGGATGGGCCACAGGGACCAGGCGACCGTCTTCGAGACGGAAGAAATTGTATCTGGCGTATGCACCGTATCCTGTTCTGGTTATGTTGCCCAGCTTTTCCATAAAATCATAATGTATATCGGCAGGATGGTTTGTCCAGTCGGGAAGGAACCCTTCGTAGTCGATAGTCTCGCGGACATGCATCGACTTGAGCCCCGCTATCTCTTCAAGTACGGACAGCTCGTTGTCCACAGCCGTGTCGATCTCCTTTGCCATTTCTTTTTTGGCAGCCTTTCCTTTAACGTAGAAATTGTCGTCCTGGAGGACGAGAGCTCGTACATAGTCTGTCAGGCAGGCTGTCGTCTGATAAAGCTCAGAGACGAACTGGCTGTATAGTTTTATGGAAAGGTCGGTATCGCGGTCAGCCATGGCCTCCAGCAGCTGTCGCAGGCTGGCTATGACCGGGTCGGTCTTTATATCTGAAAATACCGCGAGGGAATCTATCTCCGCCTTGAGGCGGTAAAAACTTTTTCTCATGTTGATCTCCTGTAAAAATAAATCTGTTGTTTTGGTTGTTTCTATTCATTATACTATATATTGCGGAAAATGGATATACTCACGGAGGACGAAATGAGGATCAATAAATATATAGCTGATGCAGGCATATGCAGCAGGCGAAAGGCTGATGAGCTGATTTCCAATGGAAATGTGAAGATAAATGGGCTTACTGTAAAAGAACTGGGCGTCGATGTGGCGGAAGGCGATGTGGTGGAGGTCAATGGAAGCGTCATCGAAGCGGGGCGCAGGAAAGTGTACGTGGCAGTCAACAAGCCGGCGGGAGTCATAACATCTATGGACGATGACCGGGAACGGGAAACGGTGGCGGACATTGTCGCCGACATACCGGAAAGACTGTTTCCGGTTGGCAGGCTGGATTATAACACTACAGGGCTTCTTATCATGACCAATGACGGACAGCTGACATATACTCTGACACACCCGAAACATGAGGTGTACAAGACCTATGTGGCAAAGGTGGAAGGAGTGCTTTCCGGAGCCAGAGCAGCTAAGCTGCGCCGTGGAGTCGATATAGGAGGATTTGTCACGTCGCCGGCAAGGGTGAAGGTATTGAAGCAGATGCCACGGTACGCGGTGGTGGAAATCAGCATAAGGGAAGGAAAGAACCGTCAGGTCAGGAAGATGTTCGCCGCAGTGGGGAACAAAGTGCGGGAGCTGAAGCGGACTCAGATAGGAGAGATACGGCTGGGGAGGCTGAAGGAGGGGCATTACAGGAAGCTGACCAGGGAGGAGATAGAGTATCTCAAGAGCCTGTGACGCTGATTCATGACTGATGACTTTCTCTGGTCAGCGGATATTTGTAGAGGGCAATGGCTGCGATGGCAGTGAAAATCATCGGAAGGATCGTGGCTGAGTTTTCTATCCATGTCATAGCCATGGATGTCTGTGTCGTTCCATCCCCGTCGAATCCGGCCGTCTGCAGGATCGTGCCGAGTATCTGACCGCCGATGCCTACGGCGATAGCTTCCACCAGACCCTGGAAGGATAATATCATCGCTTCTCGCTTCTTTCCGGTGGCGGCTCTGTCGTAATCACACATATCGTAAAATATGGCCGGCATCATCTGCCAGTAGATAGCTGTGCAGATGGTGAGAAATATGATGTAAACCGCAGCGCCTGCCAGATCATGCAGTCCTATGAGTTTCATGATTATCATGCCGGCTATCCCGACGGTGTAGCAGATGATGAGAGCTATACGTTTGTCGAATTTTATCGAAAGCCTGCCGACTATTGGGATAAAAGCGATCCCCAGCAACGATCTGCCCAGGAGACAGGCTGATATCTGTACTGCCGACAGTTGGATGTTGAATGTGAAAAAGTACATAACATTGGACATCAGCATAGTGCATGTGATGAGGGAAGACAGACTGGCGACAATGAGGTATTTCATCGGCTTGAGCCGAGCGACAGATATGTATTCCCTGAATATATGTATCAGGCTGAAGTGAGGTTTTTGATGGTTCTCTTCTTTCAGACGGGGCATGTCTCGTTTTCCGGACACCGCTACTGTTACCATGATGGTTATCAGCGTCAGCGCACCCAGAAGCCCGCCGGTGGCAGACCATGCCTGAGACGTGGTAAGCCCCTGCTTTTCAAGAAATTCCACCAGTATGGTAGGCATGACCATGCAGAACAAGTTGCCTATCATGTTAAAAAATGACGCGAAGGATCGTATGGATGTCCGTTCGTCGTAGCTGGAGGCGTAGTCCGTTCCCAGGGCGGAGTAGGGGATGAAAAAGCCGGTGAAGCCGGTCCAGTACAATACTGTCATGATACCGTAGTAAACAGGTTTTACGGAGGCGCTCATGTTTATATCTGTAAAGAGTACGAACAACATGACGCTGAGAAATATGGAAAAGAAAAAAATCACAGGCCTGCGTCTGCCGAACCTGGTGGATACGTTGTCGGAGATATATCCCATGATAGGGTTGAAGACGGCGTTCCATATGGAGCCTATGGCGACAATGGTCCCCGCTGCGGCCGGCGGTATCTTGGCCACTGTCGTGAGGAAGAACAGCAGGAACGTTCCCACGATACCATATGAAATAGCATCACCGAGGGAGGCGATGCCATATCCGAGTTTTTCACGAAAAGTAGTTTTTGCCATTCACGTTTCCTTTCCCGATGAAAGCCGCGGCCCCGGCGCGGCATCATGTGTCGATCGCTTCTGAAATGCTCTTTTTCAATGCTTTAAGACATATTATATCATATGATGCTCTACTGCAAAATTATTTTTGTATAAAGTAAAAAGGTCTTACTTAAGACGAGTTTTACGACAAAAAGAAAGAAAATTCCCAAAAGACATAACATTTAGCAACTAAAGTATTTCTATGAGATGAATCGCTATTATATAATCGTTATATATGTATAGCAGAAACCTGTGCGGCGACTGCAGAAAGTCATTATCTTTTTATTTTAGGAGGTGTTTTGATCATGGAAGGCAATAATTTGAACCAACAACTGCCGAAAGTATCATTTGCCAAGAAAGTAGGCTACTCCATCGGAGGAGCCACCGATACACTGGCATACGATTTCGTGGCGGCATTCCTGCTGTTCTTTTTGACGAATTACACAGGCGTAAGTCCTGCATGGGCGGGGACCATACTGACGTTGGGCGTGGTATGGAATATGATTTCCGACCCTATCGTAGGGAACCTGTCCGACAAGACAAGGACCAGGTTCGGAAAGAAGAGGACATGGCTGCTCATCGCGATAATTCCGTTATTCGCTACATATCTGCTGCTGTTCACCAGCTTTGATTTCTCAACATCGACGGCCAATATCTACTTCCTCGTCATGACGCTGCTGTTCTGGACATCCTACAGCTGCTTCAGTATCCCGTACTATGCCATGGGCGCGTCCATGACGGGAGACAATGATGAGAGGACGAAGCTGAGGATGCTTGCTCAGATCGTTCAGTATGTGGGCGTATTCTTCTCGACAGTAGCTCCGCCGATGTTCGTTTCGTTTTTCATGGATGCCGGCTTCAGCGAAGGTCAGGCATGGCACTATACAGCATGGCTGGAAGGCTGCCTGTGCGTGGGAACTCTCATAGTAGTCTTCTTTTCAACAAAGGGTGTGGAGATAGATTTTGAAGAGGAGACCGAGGAAAACAAGACAAGCTTCTTCAAGGATGCCAAGGCTGTACTTTCCATAAAGCCATATCTGTTAGCTACTCTTTCGTCGCTGCTGTTCAGGATAGGATACTGCCTGTTCCTGACAACCATGACGTACTTCATGCTGTATGTAGTTGCTCTTTCGGAGATGCAGATGACGGCATGCACATCCATAATCTCCTTCGGAGGCATAATCGTTATAGCCATCCTGATGAAGGTGATTGAGAAGTTCGATAAGGCAAAAGTATATATCGTTCTCGTGCTGTTCTCGGGGATCATCATGATAATCTTCAACTTCGTGAATATCAATTCCATCGGGATAGCGGCGTTGTTCTGCGTATTTTATGTAATAGGATCATCGGCTTACTGGTCCATCAATATACCGCTTATGTATGACTCCATCGAGGTAGACGAGTTCCAGAGCGGCAAGAGAAGAGAAGGAACGATGATGTCCATCTACCTCTTCTGCCAGAAGGGCGGATACGCTATCGCGGCGTCCGTTATAGGTAACGTGCTGGCCAGCACAGGCTACGACGAGACTCTCGGAGCCAACAATCCGGAAAACGTGCTGAATGCCATTCAGACTATGACGTGCGGAGCAGCCGGACTGTTCTTCGTTCTCAGCGCGCTGGTCATCGTACTGTATCCTCTCAAGAAAAATGTTTACGACAAACTCTATACGCAGCTGGAAAACAAGCGTGCGGGAAGAGAATACAATAACGAAGGTTTTGCCCAGGTACTCAACAGGAAATACAGATAGCTGTTTTCGGAGGTAATGCAAGATGAATGACATTCTTTATACAAACGGCGTCATATTCACCGTTGACGATGACAAGACCATGGCAGAAGCTGTGGCTGTCAAGGATGGAAAGATAACTTTTGTCGGCAGCAATGCCGAGGCGAAAGATATAGAAGCAAAGGAGACTGTGGATCTGGACGGTAAAATGATGCTGCCAGGCTTCATAGAGGCTCATGCTCATGCTACATGGGGAGCTATAGACGCGCTCTTTAAAGTGGCTTTGTTCGGCGCCGATAATGCTGATTACTATGTCAGGAAGATAAAGGAATTTGTCCAGGAGCGACCGGACTTGCCGGTATATGAGGGAGTCGGCTGGGAAAACCCGTTTTTTGGTAAGGAAGGCCCATCGAGAAAGATCCTCGATGAGATATGCAGTGACAAACCAATGCTCATGTGGTCTCATGACAAGCACTCGGTCTGGGTGAATACATATACCCTGGAAATGTGCGGCATCACTAAGGAGACTCAGGTGCCGCCGGGCAATATAATAGAAAGAGAAGCTGACGGCACGCCAAGAGGTACTTTGAGAGAGTTCGCGGCCATCGCTCTTGTTGATTCGGTGAAGCCTGTATTTGGTAAGGAACATTATAAAGAGGCATTTAGCTGGGTACAGAAGGAATTCGCCAAATACGGCGTAACTACGATAATGGATCCGCTGCTGGATCCTGAAGAGGAGGCTATAGACGCTATAAAGGAGCTCAATGATGAAGGAAAGCTGATCTGCAAAATGAGAGGCGCTTTCAAGAGCTCAGAGGCTGAACCGTACAAGCATATAGATGATTTCGCGAGGATCAGGGAAGAAGTGGATTCCCATATGTTCAAGATAGAGCAGGTGAAGATGTTCGCCGACGGCGTAGTTGAAGGGAAGACTGCATATCTGAAAGAGCCATATGAGGGCGAGGATTACACCGGTGATCCTATATGGGAGCCTGGAGCAATGACAGAATTCTGCAAGAAAGTCGATGCGCTGGATTTCGATATCCACGTCCATTCTATCGGAGACGCCGCGACGGCTATGACGCTGGACGCGCTGGACGCGATGAAGGCTGCTGATTCGGACAGAGACAGAAGGCCTGTCATCACGCATCTGCAGGTGGTGGATCCGGAAGATTATCCGAGATTGGTCGAGCATAAAGTGGCGGCTGTTACTAATCCGTACTGGCATTTCAAGTACAGAGGTTTCTTTGACGATATCGAACTGCCGTATCTGGGCGACAGAGCCTATCGCGAATATCCGATGAAAAGCATGCTGGATGCCGGAATAATATTAGGAGGAGCCAGCGATTACAATGTTACTCCTGAACCGGCGCCGCTCCGGGGTATTCAGACAGGTGTGACGAGGGTCGGTATAGGCGAAGATCCTGACGATATGGATCTGGTGCTGGCACCTGAGGAGAGGCTCACTACGGCTCAGATGGTGGAGGTATTCACTAAAGGCAATGCCTATGCTTTGAGGATGGAGGACATCACCGGAAGCATCGAAGTGGGTAAGTGTGCCGATCTCGTCATTCTGGAGGAGAACATATTCCAGGTACCTGTAGCCGACATATATAAGGTGAAGATCGTTCAGACAATTTCTGAAGGCAAGGTAATATACGAAGGGTAAAGAGTTTTTTATAGAAGGGGAGCCTGCGGCTTTATGCTGCGGCTCCTCTTTTAGATGGACGTATCTGGCAACCTGTCGGCAAACCCGGCATCATCGTCTGCAGTTTCCGTTTATTGGATCAAAGCGTTACGCTTTTCGGTTGAATTTGATAAAATCCCGTATAAACATATCCGGACGATTTCATGAAAATTTTCGTATCTGTTGCGCAGGCAACACATTTTTTAAAGGGTTTTATACATTATAATGTATAAGATGAAAAACCGTATAAATTCGCTGGAGAGGTTTATACGGAAAAATGATAAATAAGATGTCCGAAGTATAAAAAACAACCGCGCCAGCGGCCAGACAGGAACAGATGAGGTATGCGGCAGCATATGCGCCACAGAATGGGCGCTCGAAAGGAGAAAACATCATGAGCAAGCCGAAAATTTCCATAACATTGGTGGACAGGAAGGGCGATCATCCATGTCACAGAGGTCATCAGATAGGAGACAGCTACGATTTCGATACGGAACGGGGACAACTTTGCCCAATGGCGATGCACGTGGCCTTCCCGTACATAGACATCCTGAGATACGGTGGCCAACTGCCTGAGGGGACGACTGATGAATTCAGGTTCTGCTGTCCCGACGCCGACGTCATCAATATCTTTGAGCTGAAGGTGGAAAAGTAAAAAATCTACAGCTTTCTGTTGACATCCGCAGTGTAGTGGTGCATTCTTATATCGTAAGTAGTAAGTAATAAGCAGTAACTGATGTCCGGCTCAGCGATGACTGATGAGCATAGTGATTTCTGCGGAGGTGTGGTAATGGAAAATTTGACGATAACTCAGGAATATTATATCTGTGTAGCCAATGACAAGGGCACAATTTCGGTCTATGATCATAAGGCCGCCACGTGTCTGATCGCGGCCGGTGTGCTGGATATGAGTCTGGAAAATTGTGTCGGGATAGACGGCAAGACCGTTGAAGTGACGGGAAAGTTGCCTGACAATATAGCCTTTCTCAGGCCACTGTACGATACCATAGATCAGGGAAAAGCGATCAAATTGAGCAAAGTAGTCGAAAGCTATATCGCTTCCTTTTCCGATAAAAAGCTGAAGGAGCTGATCGGATCCGTCGTAACCTCCCTGGAGGGAGCAGGAGTCATGGAGTCTGTGAAGACCGGTATCTTCAAAAGCAAGGAAGGACGCGCTCCGTCTCAGGCATCGGTCAATGGCGTAGTGGAGAAGATAAGGGCTGAGATACTGGAGGACGGAGAGCTGTCCGACGAGGCTGTGGCATTGGCAGCGCTGCTGGACAGGGCAGGGAAGCTGAAGGATTATTTTTCGAAATATGAGCATAAAGAGCTGAGAGCCAGGTTGACAGATATAAAGAAGAGTGAAGCCGGAAAGTCGGTCAAAGAGATGGCTGATTATATAGACGGGCTTATGGCGTCGATGCTCGCAGTGGTGACCACGACTACCGGAGCTTAAGGGAGGACGCGTATCATGTCTAGGCAAAGGACCATGGAGAAGATACTGAGCTCGGAATACGTGACTATCGGCGAGCTGGTGCGCCTCACCGATGTCAGGTACAGCACCCTCAAATACTACACGGAGGAAGGAATGCTGCCGTTTGAGCAGAGCGAGGCCAACCTTACCAGAAGGTACAGGCGTGAGGAGAGCGTAAAACGGATAAAGCATATAAAGGCCCTCCGCGACCAGGGAAAGACGATACCGGAGGTAAAGGAGCTGCTGAAAAAACTGCAGGACGGTTATGAAAAAACGCCCATCTGATGATGGGCGTTTTTGTTCGTATGGCGGAGGACACGGGACTCGAACCCGCGGGGCTGTTACACCTTACTCGCTTTCCAGGCGAGCTCCTTAGCCACTCGGTCAATCCTCCGGGTATCGTACTGCGCTGACCGCAAGATACCTATATAATATATCAAAAAAAAGTATATTATGCAATGGAAAAATCTATTTTTTATCCCCTTTCTCTGTTTCTCACATATACACATTGTCATTGATAAGCCAAAAGGTTTATGTTATGTTATATTTTGCGACATAAATTTACACAGAAGAGGTGGACCATGAAAAAGCTGATGTTGCTTTTACCGGTGCTTTCAGGGGTGCTGTGGGGTTCGGCGGGCATATTCGTGCGGACGCTGGATGCTTTTGGATTTGATAACTGTACGATGATATTTATACGAATAGTCGTTGCGGTACTGCTCCTGTTTTTCGGGATACTCATTATCGATAAATCCATGCTGAAGATAAAGGCGAGGGACATATGGGTGTTCATCGTCTGCGGTGTGTTCGGTATACTGGGACTGAACCTTTGCTATAATCAGGCCATGGCAGGCTTGACGCTGTCGTTGGCGGCCGTGCTTTTGAGCATGTCTCCTGTATTCGTGATGGTGCTGGCGACCTTTGTCCTCAAGGAGAAGATAACGGCGAAGAAAATAGGCTGTACCGTAATGGCGGTATTCGGATGTGTATTGGTGAGCGGCGTACTGGAGACGGGAACAGGGATAACAGTATCGACTATGGGTGTTCTGGCAGGGATAGCCGCGGCATTTTTTTACGCGTTATACAGCATTTTTTCCAAAGTGGCGATGAAACGCGGATACAATGTGTTCACCATCACATTTTACAGTATGCTGACGGGAGCCGTTGTTCTCATACCTTTTGCGGACTGGGGGATAATGGTGAGATTCGTCGTCGAAGCGCCTGTTGGGAACACGATATTCATCCTTATCAACGCTCTCTTCACTTCGATACTGCCATATATCCTTTACACGCTGTCACTGTCCTATGTGGATGCGGGAAAGGTATCGATACTGGCTGCCGGAGGCGAGCCGTCGTCGGCCATGGTATTCGGATTGATTTTCTTCTCGGAAAAGCCTACAGTATTATCTCTCTGTGGACTGGCAGTGACTATTCTGGCGCTGTGGCTGCTCTGTGTCCCGGGGAAGGAGGAAAAGAGAGAAACAGATGTGCCGGAAGGGCCTGGACCGTCATAAAAGCCTTGCTTTTCCCAATGGCGGGAGTTATAATTATTTCAATAAATCTGACGGCGGGGAGCTTGTGCGACAGGCTGAGAGGAAGGTGAGACCTTCGACCCAATACCTGATTTGGATAATGCCAACGTAGGGAAGTCCGGAAATACCGTATATATTGTGGAATGTGAGTATTTTGGGAGGCTGCCTATTGGTAGGCTCCTGTTTTGTTGGCGCAGGACGCGGCGGATTTGAGAAAGAAGGACGGCAGAGGGGCTGGAGGCAGATGTTGTGCGGAAAGGAGAGGACATTGGTAAAGATCAATGGAGAATTGCGGGATGTGACGGGAAAGACGGTCTCGGAATGCCTGGCAGCAGATGGTTACGATGTGAAAAGAGTTGCGGTGGAGAGAAACGGACAGATCGTTCCGAAGGCTCAGTATGATGGTATCGTGCTGGAAGATGATGATGTGGTGGAGATCGTCAGCTTTGTGGGAGGTGGCTGATTTGAGTGGGAAAAGAGAGCCGGAGAGATTTGACAGGATACCTTCCAGGGAGGAGATGAGAGCTGCTTTGGCAGAGCGCCACGGAGAAGAGATACAGAGAGCAGTGGAAAAGGCGTCGGTAGCCGTCTGCGGATTGGGAGGGCTGGGCTCAAACGTGGCTGTCGCTTTGGCACGAGCCGGAGTGGGACGACTTCACCTGATAGATTTTGATGAAGTGGATATCACTAACCTTAACAGACAGCAGTACGATGCATGTCAGACAGGTCGCTCCAAGACCGATGCTTTGAAGGAAAACCTCCTGAGAATATCGCCATATATCAGCATCGAAACGGACAATACGCGGATAACCGAGGAAAATGCGGCGCGTCTGCTGGCCGGGGAGGACATCATATGCGAGGCCTTCGATTCGGCGGAGGATAAGGCGATGCTGGTGAATTTCCTGTTGGAAAACATGCCGGAAAAGTATGTGGTAGCTGCCTCCGGAATGGCCGGTCTGGAGTCAGCCAATACTATAAAGACCAGAAAGGTTGCGGGCAGATTCTATCTGTGCGGTGATGGTAAAAGCGATATAGCGGACGGCGGAGGCTTGTTTGCGTCCAGAGTGATGGCATGTGCGGCTCATCAGGCCAACATGATACTGAGGATAATCATGGGACGCTTAGAAGCGTAAAGTCAGGCCGGCTGGCCGAAGGGCAAGCATATATAAGCAGGAAAAAGAAAAGTAAAAGAAAGAAGGAAATATGATGGGTACGAATGATAAATTGATTATCGGAGGGCATGAATTCAACTCCAGATTCATACTGGGTTCGGGGAAGTATTCCCTGAATCTCATCGAAGCGGCCGTAAAGGACGCAGGAGCCGAGATAATAACGCTGGCAGTACGTCGGGCCAACACAAAGGATGAGGAGAACATACTGGATTATATACCGGAAAATATCACGCTGCTGCCTAACACATCGGGAGCCAGAGACGCCGATGAAGCCGTAAGGATAGCCAGACTGGCCAGGGAGCTGGGATGTGGCGATTTCATCAAGATAGAGATAATGAGGGATTCCAAATATCTGCTGCCTGACAACAGCGAAACCATAAGAGCTACGGAGATATTGGCAAAGGAAGGCTTCGTCGTGATGCCGTACATGTATCCTGATCTCAATGTGGCGCGGGATCTGGTCAACGCCGGAGCCGCAGCGGTGATGCCATTGGCTTCGCCTATAGGGTCCAACAAGGGGCTGGCGACGAAGGAATTCATCCAGATATTGATAAATGAGATAGATCTGCCGATAATCGTCGACGCGGGTATAGGCAGACCATCTCAGGCATGTGAAGCGATGGAAATGGGAGCGGCAGCCATCATGGCCAATACGGCCCTGGCCACCGCGGGAGATCTGCCGTTGATGGCATCCGCATTCAAATGTGCTATCGAAGCCGGAAGGAAGGCATACCTTTCGGGGCTGGGCCGTGTACTGGTGAGAGGCGCGGCGGCGTCCGATCCCCTTACGGGATTCCTCAGAGACTGACAGGGAAAGGAAGGGATAGTATGGCAAAGAAAGAAAACGATTTTTTCATAGATTCTGAGAGGCTGTCGGAAGCGGCTCTGGCAAAAAAACACAGACTGGAAGAGGATCCGTCTTCCAGGAAAAATCATATGGAATACATGCCGGGAATGGAACGGATAGACTCCGATATACGGGACAAGGTAATGGAGCAGATGAACAGCTACGATTATTCACGGTATACGGCGAAGGATGTCCAGGCAGCGCTGTCCCATGAAAATTGTACCATAGAGGATCTGAAAGCTCTGCTTTCACCGGCGGCAGGGCCCTTCGTCGAGGAGATGGCTCAGAGAGCCAGGATAGAGACACGCAAGCATTTCGGCAACAACGTGTATCTGTTCACACCGCTTTACATAGCCAACTACTGTGAGAATTACTGCGTCTACTGTGGATTCAACTGCTATAACGATATAAACAGGATGCGGCTGACTCCTCAGCAGATAGAGCACGAGATGAAGATAATCGCCGACTCGGGGATGGAGGAAATACTCATACTCACCGGCGAGAGCCGCAGCATGAGCGACGTGGAATACATCGGCGAAGCCTGCAAGATGGCCAGGAAATACTTCAGGATGGTAGGGCTTGAGATCTATCCGGTCAACACCGAAGAATACAGATATCTCCATGAATGCGGAGCTGACTACGTGACGGTTTTTCAGGAGACATACGATCCCGACAAGTACGAGACACTCCACCTGATGGGTCACAAACGGGTATGGCCTTACAGGTTCGAAGCCCAGGAGAGGGCGTTGATGGGCGGTATGAGAGGGGTGGCGTTTTCCGCGCTGCTGGGACTTTCCGATTTCAGGAAGGACGCCCTGGCTACAGCTCTGCACGTCTATTATCTACAGAGAAAATACCCTCATGCCGAGATGTCATTGTCATGTCCGAGGCTGAGACCCATCGTCAACAATGATAAGATAAATCCGCTTGACGTTCACGAAAAGCAGCTTTGCCAGATCATCTGCGCATACAGGATATTCCTGCCATTTGCCGGGATAACGGTATCTTCGAGGGAAAGCGAAAGCTTCCGAAACGGTATCGTGAAAATCGCTGCGACCAAGGTATCGGCGGGAGTTTCCACGGGTATAGGTGACCACGAGAGCAAATATACAGGAAAGGAGAGCGGCAGCCAGGAAGGTGACGAGCAGTTCGAGATAAATGACGACCGCAGCTTCGAGAAGATGTACAAGGACATCGAGAGCGAGGGGCTGCAGCCTGTGCTGAACGACTATCTCTATGTTTGATAAGAAATCCGATATAATCTGCGTGACCGATCGGAAGCTGTGCCGCGGCGACTTCCTGGAACAGGTGGAAAGGATAGCCGAGGGCCGACCGGCGGCCATCATCCTCCGGGAGAAGGATCTGTCCGAGCTGGAGTATGAAAAGCTGGCTGCCCGAGTCATGGAGATATGCCGCAGGACAGACGTCTTATGCGTGCTCCACAGCTTCGCGGCGACAGCGGCCCGCCTTTCGGCGGAAGCTATACATATGCCTATGCGGCTGCTGAGGAGCATGAGCAATGAGGAAAAGTCTGTTTTTCGTATTATCGGAGCCTCCTGTCATTCCCCGGAGGAAGCAGCAGAAGCCCAGCGGCTGGGGTGCAGCTATGTGACGGCGGGTCACGTGTTCGCTACCGACTGCAAGAAGGGGATGGAGCCGAGAGGACTGCGATTTTTGAAGGAAGTGTGCGATGCCGTGACCATACCTGTCTATGGGATCGGAGGGATCGGCCCCGGCAATATCAGTCAGGTTAGAGAGACGGGCGCAGCTGGAGCATGTGTCATGAGCAGGCTGATGACGTGCGACGCCCCGGGAGCATATATGGCGGCTATGATCCGGCCCGTGTAACGATGGCAGGGCGCCGGGAAACGGAGAAAGCGGAGAAGAAGCAGGCGGATGAGAGGTTCGCTTTGACGAGGTGAAAAGGATGATTTTCAGAAAGGAATATCTGACGCTGTACGCGGTGACTAACCGGGTCCACGCAGTCAGAGAATCGTTGTATAATCAGGTGAAAGCTGCTCTTTCCGGCGGCGTCACCTGCGTGCAGCTCAGGGAAAAGTATATGGACGATGACCGGCTTTTAGAGGAAGCTGTGAAGCTGCGGGACTTGTGCCATAGCTTTGGTGTACCACTCATAGTCAACGACAACGTCAATGTGGCGTTGGAGGCCGGGGCCGACGGCGTCCATGTAGGTCAGGAGGATGCGGACGCCGGAGAGATAAGGAAGCTGGCCGGCAGGGATTTCATAATAGGCGTCACCGCTAAGACAGTAGAACAGGCCGGAAGAGCATGTGATGCCGGAGCCGACTACATGGGCGTAGGCGCGGTATTTCCATCGCCTACCAAGAAAGGTGCTATCAGGATAACGAAGGAAGAGCTGAGAGCCATATGCGGTTCTGTCGACATACCGGCCGTAGCCATAGGCGGTGTCAACCTGGAGAACATGGCGGAGATCAAAGGCTGTGGTATGGCAGGCTTCGCCGTAGTGTCGGCTGTGTTCGCCGCAGACGATGTAAAAGCGGCTGCCGCAGCTCTCAGGGGAAAAGCTGAAGAAATATTGCGGGAAGAAGAAATGCTTCAGGAGGAAAAGTGATGATGGAAGCGACGACATCGAAAAGGACCGCGCCAAAGGCGGCAGCCGCCGAGCCGAAGGCCCCAAAAGCCGTCCTGGCCATCGCGGGAAGCGATCCCAGCGGCGGCGCGGGGATACAGGCAGACCTGAAGACCATGATAACCAATGGCGTTTACGGCATGAGCGCCATCACTGCGCTGACAGCCCAGAACACGACGGGAGTGGCCGATATAATGGAGGTGGCTCCCGGATTTCTGCGGGAGCAGCTGGACTGTGTTTTCAGCGATATAAGGCCCGACGCTGTGAAGATCGGAATGATATCGTCGGCGGAACTGGCGACAGTCATCGCCGAAACGCTGAGGAAGTATAAGGCGGAAAACGTGGTGCTGGATCCTGTCATGGTGGCTACCAGCGGATCGCGCCTTATGAAAGATGAGACTGTTCAGGTCATGCGGCGGCAGCTGATACCGGCAGCTGACATCATAACGCCTAATATCCCGGAGGCCCAGGTGCTGACGGGAATCGAGATAAAATGTCCTGGCGATATGGAAAGGGCGGCGGAGCTGCTTGCGGAGCAATACGGCTGCGCCGTCCTCTGCAAAGGCGGTCACAGCGTCTCCGATGCAGATGATGTCCTTTGGGAAAAGGGTGGTGCCACGTGGCTGCGGGGCCGAAGGATAGATAATCCCAATACCCACGGTACCGGCTGTACCCTTTCCAGCGCCATCGCTTCAAACCTGGCTAAAGGAATGGATATGAAGACGGCCGTGACCGAAGCCAAAGCATATATTTCAGGCGCGCTGGCCGCTATGCTGGACATGGGGAAAGGAAGCGGCCCATTGGACCATGCCTTTGATATCGCCGGAAGCGGGAGGTTCATGAAGCGATGGTGATTTCCGAGATACTCACATCACTCGTGATGATATTTCTTCTCATCATTCCCGGGATAATATTCAGAAAGAAAGACATTATTTCCGCTGCACAGAGCGATGGCATCTCATCTTTGGCAGTCAATATCACATGGCCTTGTCTTGTGGTGGATGCCATGCAGATGGACTTCAGTGCCGCGGTCTTGAAAGACAGCGGGTACATGATGGCTGCAGCCATGGTGGTCTTCGCTATGACGGCAGTGGTGACACTGGTGCTGTCAAAGCTCCTCAGACTGGACAATAGCAAGAGATATATAACAGCGTTCATGCTGCTGTTCGGCAACACCGGATTTATAGGTATCCCGGTCATCAGAGCACTTTACGGGACGGAAGCCGTGTTTTTTGCCGCTATTTTGGAGATGGTCAACGATGTGGTCATATTTACGATCGGCATGATGCTGATACAGATGTCTGCCGGAGCGAAGCTCAGATTCGAGCCAAAACTGTTCCTCAACCCCGGGCTCATAGGAGTCATCGTCGGCCTGCTGCTGTTTCTGCTGGATATCCGCCTGCCGGAAGTCATAGGGGGAGCCGTGGAAATGGTCGGGGATGCCACGACGCCGCTGACCATGTTTCTCATAGGATATCAGCTGGGCGGCCTCAAAGCGAAGGAAATCTTGAAGGACGCCTCTATATATGTCATATCATTTACCAAGCTGCTGATAGTGCCGGTTCTGGCTCTCATCGTCCTCAGAGTAGCTGTGGGAGATTTTTCCCTGTTGGAAAAAGTGTTGATAATGAGTTTCGCTATGCCGGCAGGCTCCGTATCGGTCATATTCAGTCAGCAGTACAGAGGGGAGACTGCCTTCGCCACCAAAACAGTGCTTCTTTCGACGTTGTTTTCCATAGTGACCATACCTGTGTTTGCTGTAATGATGGAGATGTAAAGGCGTACCAACAGATACAGTCGTCGGATCTCGTTTTCGGACGATATACGGTAGTCTTTCGGAGCGATATGCCTAAGAAGGGCTTTTCGGGAGGCTCCTTTTGGCATAATTTCCATGTTTCGAAGGTACTGACAGAGGATGATATGCCAAATCATACTGTTGAAACATGGATCATAGGCATTATTCCTTTTCTGTTGAGAAGAAATATGCTAAAAAGCTTGGTGTAAATATTATCTTTTGGCATATTAGTTTTCGGGAAGGTCACTCCATTCATGTATTTATGCCTAATGAAAGGGAAAAAGCTGATGTTTTGGCATATCCGACATCTGCGAGAGAAGGCAGCCCTCTGTGAACTTAGCATGAATTTAACATATAAAGATATTCCATTTTGTGGAGAAATAAGGTATACTGATTAATTGATAATTACAATGCGATAAGTGTCTGTCGAAAGGGGAGAATCGCACTTAAATGGACAGTGACAGCAGTGGATATATATTGATAATGGTAGCCCTGATCGCGGTAATGGCATATTTGTCAGCTGTCGGCTCGGCATTTTCATCGGCTGACGGAAGCAAGCTGAAAACAATGGCGGACAGTGGGGACAGAAAAGCTGACAGAGCGCTGAAAGTCATAGCGGGACGGGATAAATTGAGGGTATCTATCCTTACGATGAATACTGTATTGGTGATAGTCGTTACAGCTATGAGCACCGCCTTATCGATGCATCTGTGGGGAACGCTGGGAGCAGTGCTTGCCGCCGCGGCGACCGCAGTCATTTCCATATTATGCTGCGTTGCATTTGGCGCCGTAGGGGAGGCCAGGGCGGAGCGGCTTGCGAAAGTGTCAGTCACAGCTATCAGAGCTGTGGAGACTGTGTTGATCCCGGTCAGCGTTCCTCTCGTCAGGATGAAACGGCGGATCTCGAGGCCGCTCAGCGATGACGGAGAGACGGCGGTCACTGAAGAGGAGATACTGACTATGCTTGAGAAAGCTGAGAATGCCGGAAGCATAGAAGAAGAGCATAGTGAGCTGATACAGAAAGCGATAGGATTCTATGATCTGGTCGTGGAAGATGTGATGACGCCGAGACCAACTATATGCGCTGTCAATTCTGAATGCTCCAATGACGATCTGGCGGGAACTTTCAGGAGGACAGGATACAGCAGACTGCCGGTTTATGAAGAAGACATGGATAGAATAGTAGGTGTCGTAAACCAGAAGGATTTTCACAATCATGTGATGGGGACGACCAGGAGCATCATGGACTATATAGTACCGGTGATATTCGTCAGCACGACCATGAAAATATCGGAGCTGCTTCAAAAAATGCAGGAGATGAAGATACATATGGCTGTGGTGATAGACGAATATGGAGGTACAGAAGGGCTCATAACAGTGGAGGACATCGTTGAAGAGCTGGTGGGAGAGATATTCGACGAACACGACGCTGTGGTTTCGAAGGATATCCTGCCGCTGCAAAATGGCAGTTACAGAGTGAAGTGCGGCACTAATATCAATAAGCTTTTCGAATATTTCGGTATAGAAGAGATACCTGATGTGGTCACGGTCAATGGTTGGGTAGTCATGAATCTGGACAAGATGCCGGAGAAAAATGATACCTTTGAAACGGTGGCGGACGGCAGAAGGATGAAAGTGAGAGTAACGAAAGCTGACGGGAGAAAGGCTGTGGAAATAAACCTCAAAGTGGAAGAGGCGTAAGGAAGGAGAAAAGTTCGCAATGGGATTGATGGAGAAGATCTTTGGAGATCTCGACGAAAAGGAAGTAAAGAAAGTTTCGAAGATAGCCGATAAAGTCATGGCATATGAAAAGGAAATGGAGGCGCTTACGGACGATCAGCTGTGTGAGAAGACTGCGGAATTCAAAAAGCGCGTCCAGGAGGACGGAGAGTCGCTGGACGATATATTGCCTGAGGCATTCGCCGTATGCCGGGAAGGTGCATGGAGAAGTCTGGGCATGAAGCATTTCTACGTTCAGGTGATAGGTGGTATCGTGCTCCATCAGGGCAGGATATCCGAGATGAAGACAGGTGAAGGTAAGACCCTCGTGGCGACGCTGCCGGCCTACCTCAACGCGCTGGAAGGAAAGGGCGTCCACGTGGTCACCGTCAACGATTATCTGGCAAAGCGTGATATGGAATGGATGGGCAAACTCTATACATTTCTGGGGCTCACGGTAGGATGCGTGATACATGGCATTTCCGAAGCTGACAGGAGAGCCGCTTATCAGGCGGATATCACTTATGGGACCAATAATGAGTACGGTTTCGATTATCTGCGCGATAATATGGTGATCTATAAGGAAGCTATGATGCAGCGCGAGCTGAACTATGCCATTATAGACGAGGTGGATTCGATCCTCATAGATGAGGCCAGGACGCCGCTGATAATATCGGGAAAAGGCGACAAGTCCACTGATATGTACAGGAGAGCAGACGGCTTCGTCAGGACCCTCAGGAAAGATGATGATTTTACAATTGAGGAAAAGGATAAACAGATAGCACTCACCGACGAAGGTGTGGAAAAATGCGAAAAGTATTTTGGGGTGGAAAACTTTGCTGACCCGGAGAATATGGAAATCAACCATCACGTGCTCCAGGCGCTGAAGGCAAGGAACATGATGAAGAGAGATGTTGATTATATCGTAAAAGATGGTGAGATAATCATCGTAGATGAGTTTACGGGACGTCTCATGTTCGGGCGAAGATACAGCGATGGTCTTCACCAGGCTATCGAAGCGAAGGAAGGCGTGCTGGTCCGCTCTGAGTCCAGGACACTGGCGACCATAACGCTGCAGAATTATTTCAGGATGTATCAGAAACTGGCAGGAATGACAGGTACAGCAAAGACGGAAGAAAGCGAGTTCAGAGACATCTATAATATGGATGTAGTTGTGATACCGACCAACAAACCGGTTATCAGAGAAGACTTGCAGGATGCTGTTTATGCTACGGAGCACGGCAAGTACAAGTCTATCGTAGACAGGGTGGAAGAGGCTCATAAAAAGGGACAGCCGGTTTTGGTAGGTACCATTTCCATAGAAAAATCCGAGCTGATAGCTGATGCTCTTAAAAAGCGCGGTATCAAAGACTTTAATGTGCTGAACGCCAAGCAGCATGAGAAGGAAGCGCAGATAATCGCTGAGGCGGGGCGGCTGGGCGCTATTACCATTGCCACCAACATGGCAGGCAGAGGTACTGATATCATACTGGGCGGCAATCCGGAATTCGAGGCGAGAAAGCTGATGGTCCAGAAGGGATACGATGACGAGGCGATCACATTCGCTACCAGTTTTATGCAATCGGAAGACCAGGAACTGCTGAACGCCCGCCAGGAATACAGGGAGCTGCTGGAGAAAGCGAAAGAAGAAAGAAAAGGAGAGCAGGAAAAGGTAGTAGAACTGGGCGGTCTGTGCATAATCGGTACGGAACGCCATGAATCACGGAGAATAGATAACCAGTTGAGAGGTCGTTCCGGACGTCAGGGAGACCCGGGACAGACTCAGTTCTGCATTTCCATGGAAGATGATCTGATGAGACTCTTCGGCGGAGAGAGGATGCAGTCCATCGTCCAGAGGCTGGGCGTAGAGGAAGACGAAGCTATCGAAGCCAAGATGATAACGAAGCAGATAGAAAACGCTCAGAAGAAGGTGGAAGGCAAGAACTTCTTGATAAGAAAATATGTACTCCAGTATGACAACGTAATGAACAAGCAGCGTGAGATAATATATGGAGAACGTAAAAAAGTCCTGTTCGGTGAGAATCTGAGAGAAGATCTGGTTTCTATGACACACGAACTGATAGACGAGATCGTCGATCCGGTGACGATGGAGTCAAAGTTCGCTGAAGAGTGGGATTTTGATACTCTTAACAAGGGCCTGCGAAAGATTTCCCCGAGATTTGAGCCCCTTGATTTCGATAAGGAAACGCTGGCAGATATGGATGAAGCCAGCTTGAAATCCGGATTGTATGAAGATTTTGAGGAGCTGTATCAGACCAAGGAAGAGGAGATCGGTGTAGACAGGCTCAGGGAAGTTGAGCGTATGCTTCTCATAAGGATAGTGGACAACAAGTGGATGGATCATATCGATGCTATGGATCAGCTGAGAAGCGGTATCGGTGTCAGAGGGCTGGGCGGTCAGGATCCGGCTGCGGCTTATGCCCAGGAAGGTTTCGATATGTTCGAAGCGATGATACATTCTATCAAAGAAGATTTCGTCAAGTTCTGCTATAATGCAACGATCAAGACATCGACTGAGAGAAGGGACGTTATCGGAAGCGGCGAGGAGCATAAGGATGAATTCTCTGAGGAAGACGCTTTGATGGCCAGCGGAGGACAGGATGTCCCTGCGGAGGCAGTGATACCGAAGAGAGAGCATAAGCAGCAGACCGTGAGAAGAGACATGCCGAAAGTAGGAAGAAACGACCCTTGCCCGTGCGGCAGCGGCAAAAAATACAAACACTGCTGTGGGAGGACGACTCCCCAGGATTGACGAGCGACAGCGAAGTCAGAGTGGCGGAGCGTCCCCCGTCAGGACATTTTGTCCCGCGATGAAAGAGCGGAAAGACAAAATTCCCGCGAGGGATGTCCGCGAGCGAAAGGAAGCGGAAACAGCCCGGACGTGAATGTCACAGGGTGTTCTATAAAAATATAAAATTGAAAAGGATGTGAAGTTATGGTACAGCTCGACCAGATAAAAGGCCAGATGCCTGAACTGAAGACGATGCTGCAAGAGGCAGGTGAGTCCCTTTGACCCGGCAGGGCTCAAAGTAAGACTCGAAGAGATAGATAAAAAGGTAAATGAAAACGGATTCTGGGACGATCCGGAAGCAGCTCAGAAGGTCATGAAGGAGAAGAAGTCCATCGAGGATAAGTTGTCTGAACTGGATGCTCTGGAAGGCCAGATGGAGGATCTGGAAGTCATGATAGAAATGGCTGATGAAGAACAGGACGAAGCTTTTGCCGATGAGGCTGAAGAGGCTTTCGGAAAGCTATCGGCCGCGCTGGAGGATCTGCGGCTGAGGACGCTCCTCAATGGCAAGTACGATAAGAACAACGCCATAATTTCCGTACATGCGGGGTCAGGCGGTACGGATGCCCAGGACTGGGCGGAGATGCTTTTTCGGATGTATACCAGATGGTGTGAAAAGAAGGGTTACAAGGCTAAGCTCATAGACATGCAGGACGATACGGAGGGCGGTATCAAAAGCGCGACGCTGCTGGTGGAAGGCGAATACGCTTATGGATATCTGAAGAACGAAAAAGGCGTCCACAGGATAGTCAGGATCTCTCCTTTCGACTCTTCCGGCAGGAGGCATACTTCCTTCGCGTCGCTGGATGTGATACCGGAGATAGACGATGACGTTGAGGTGGAGATAAACAGTGAAGATCTGAGGATAGATACGTTCCGTTCCAGTGGCGCAGGCGGACAGCATGTAAACAAGACTGATTCCGCCATAAGGATAACACACATACCGACCAACATCGTGGTTACATGTCAAAACGAGCGGTCTCAGCATCAAAACAGAGAGACGGCCATGAAGCTCTTGATGTCCAAGCTGATCGAGCTGAAGGAGCAGGAAAAGAAGGAGAGTCTGGACGAGTTGAAAGGCGATTATAGCCAGATAACCTGGGGAAGCCAGATAAGATCTTACGTTTTCCATCCATATACCATGGTCAAGGATCACAGGACCGGCGCAGAAGTCGGGAATGTGGAAGCTGTAATGGACGGGGACATCGACTATTTCATAAATGAAAAGCTTAAACAGAAGGAGTAACAGATGAACATCATCCAGATGATCGCCGGAGAATTCAATGTAAAAGAGTCACAGGTAGAGAATACTGTGGCTCTTATTGATGAAGGGAACACTATCCCATTTATCGCCAGATATAGAAAAGAAGTTACAGGAGGTCTCAGCGACGAGGTGTTGAGAGACATCGACGAGAGATTGACGTACTTGCGGAATTTGCAGGAGAGAAAAGACGAGGTCATCAGGCTCATCGACGAGCAGGGAAAGCTGAATGATGAACTGAGGGCGCAGATAGATGAGGCGGAGGTCCTCCAGAGAGTGGAAGATCTTTATAAGCCATATAAAAAGAAAAAGGCTACAAGAGCTTCAAAGGCGAAGGAAAAGGGATTGGAACCTCTGGCTCTTATATTCCGGGAGCAGCAGGACGATGCCGGCTCACCGGAAGAACTGGCGGCACCTTTTATCGACCCTGAAAAAGGCGTGGAGACTGTCGAGGATGCCATATCGGGAGCATGCGATATCATCGCTGAGATGATATCTGATGATCCGGATATCACCGCGGCTGTCAGGGAGAGGACATATGAGACCGCGGCCATTGAGACAGAGGCTGTGGATGCGGAGGAAAAGACGGTGTATGATATGTATTACGAATACAGAGAAGCCGTCAGATCCATCCCAAACCACAGGATACTGGCCATCAACAGGGGCGAGAAGGAGAAAAAACTGAAGGTGAAGGTCAGCGCCGACGTGGAAAAGATGGAAACCCTCATCGGGGAGCACGTCATAACTGACGAAGGATCCCCGTTCACAGAGCTGCTTCGGGATACCATAACCGACGCATACAAGAGGCTGATGGCTCCTTCCGCCGAAAGGGAAATCAGGAGCATGCTGACGGAAAGGGCGGAGGCCGAGGCGGTCAAAGTTTTTGCAAAAAACACCGAAAAGCTGCTGATGGTACCGCCTGTAAAAGGGGCTCGGATAATCAGCATCGATCCGGGATACAGGACAGGCTGCAAGGTAGCTGTCATCAACGAGACGGGAAAGCTGCTGGCCTATACGACCGTATTCCCGACAGAGCCTAAGAAGGATATAAAAGGAACGGAAGCTGTGCTTGGAAAGCTGGCTGACAAGTTTAAAATAAACACCATCGTCATCGGCAACGGAACAGCTTCCAGGGAGACTGAAGAAGTTGTGGCTGATTTTATCAGAAAATCGGGGCGGGATATCCACTACACCATAGTCAATGAGGCGGGAGCATCGGTCTACTCAGCCTCGAAGCTGGCAACAGAGGAATATCCGGATCTGGATGTGACCGTCAGAGGTGCAATGTCCCTGGGCAGGAGACTCCAGGATCCGCTGGCGGAACTGGTGAAGATCCCTACAAAGAGCATCGGAGTGGGACAGTATCAGCACGATATAAATCAGGGATTGCTGGAAAATGCTTTGGACAACGTGGTGGAAGACTGTGTCAACAGAGTAGGCGTAGAGCTCAATACCGCGTCGCCGTCGCTGCTGGCTCACGTAGCAGGCATCAATATGGGGATTGCCAGGAACATCGTGGCATACAGAGAGGAAAAGGGAGCATTCAGAAAACGAAGCGAGCTGAAGAATGTTTCCAAGCTGGGAGATAAGACCTTCAACCAGTGCGCCGGATTCATAAGAGTTTCAGGAGGAGATGAGCCTCTGGATGCCACCTCCGTTCACCCCGAATCCTATAAGGCGGCGGAAGCCATGCTGGCAAAGCTGGGGATGGATAAGGAAGATCTGCGGAAAGGCGGAATCCCTGACATAGATGACAGGATATGGGCCGTTTACGGTGAAGAGGAGAAGCCGGAGGGAGGAAAAGCAGGCAAGACGAGAGCTAAAAGTCTGGCGGATCTGAAAGCCCTCTCCCAAAAGGCATCGGAAAAAGAGAAAAAGCCAAAGAGGAATATGAAAAAAGCCGTAGCAAAGATGGCCGCCGATCTGGATATCGGCGTACCGACTCTTTCCGATATAATAAGTGAGATGAAAAAGCCGGGTCGCGATCCCCGTGAAGATGCGCCGCCTGTGGTCTTCCGCAACGATGTCAGATCCTTCGACGACCTGGAAGTGGGGATGGAGCTGGAAGGTACCGTACGAAATGTGGTGGATTTCGGTGCCTTCGTAGACATAGGCGTAAAGAACGACGGCCTCGTTCATATTTCCCAATTGAGTAACAAATTCGTCAAACATCCGATGGACGTAGTGTCCGTAGGAGATACGGTAAAAGTAAAGATCATAAATATTGACAGAGATAAACAGAAAATCGGACTTACCATGAAGCTGAAATAGGAGAGAGATCATGAGTAACATAGATACGGTATTATTCGACTTTGACGGCACCGTCATGAACACCAACGACGTCATCATGATGTCCTGGCAGCATACATTCAGAACCTTAGAAGGCCGTGAGGAAGACCCGGAAGTCCTGCTGAAGACTTTCGGCGAGCCTCTCGAGATCACCATGAAGAAATTTTTCCCGGACATTCCGACTGATGAAGCCATCGAGGTCTACAGAAGTTTCCATCGGGATAATTTCGGCGAACTCATAAGCCTTTTCCCCGGCATGAAAGAGCTGATACAGGAAGTAAAGGCGCGGGGATATAAGGTGGGGCTGGTGACATCCAGGCTTTTAAACACCACCATGCAGGGGTTGGAAAAGTACGGTATAAAGCAGTACTTCGACGCTGTCATTACGGCTGATGATACGACAAAGCACAAGCCGGATCCTGAACCAGTCAATATCGTTTTGGAAAAGCTTGGTTCTGTGCCGGAACACACCATAATGCTGGGCGACACCCTCTTCGATCTGCTTTGCGCCAGGAACGCAAAAGTGAAATCAGTGCTGGTATCCTGGTCTCTGGCCCTGGGCGGCAAAACGAAAGAGGATCTGGGAGACGCTGCTCCCGATTACATAATAGATGATCCGAAGGAGCTGCTGGAGATAATATAGGGAAAACGGACAGACGTGCCGGAGGATTCGCTGCGACCGTACCACGCCCTTTCGGATACCTGCGTTAGCGCCATACTTCGATTAAACAATTCGTAAACAAAATCTCAATATCGCGTAAACAACCGGGTGTTATCCTTCAGGAAAAGACGATATTCCTAGGTATGAAAGGAGCGGAAGGATGGCAGAAAAACTTATTGCAGCCGTGGCCACAACGGCCGTAGTTGCCGCAACAGTTATTACATTGGCGATTCAAAAAAGACGCAGAGGATATTGAGCAGAGAATATTGAGTAGATGCGGTCCGAGAACCGGTCAGATGAAGAAGCCTTGAAGGGCTTCTTTTTTTTGTCTGCGCAATTACAGGGTCGCTGAAAAGACACCTTTGCATCATAAACGTATATATGTTAAAGCTGTTTAACATATTATAAAAAATGTCACGAAAAACTTGACAGGGGGGGGTAACGGTATATAATACACTTGTGCTATTGTGTAAAATTAAGGCTCAATGATGTAAGCGCGGAATGGAAGCGAGAGGTGCATTATGAAAGAGAGAAGAAGGCTATTGCTAGGCGGCATCATGTCTTTGATTATGGTATTGGCTATGATACCGGGAATGGCGTTTGCCGAAGAAGGGAATGTTTGCCAGGTAAATTCATATGAGACGTTAGAAGCTGCCGTAGACAATGTAGAGTCCGGCGATGTGATTGAACTTACGCAGGATTTCAGTTTAGAGGGAAATATCACTATAGATAGAGATGTGACGCTGAACTTGAACGGACATACGCTGGCAGCAGGAAGCTACAGCTTGAAGATTGGCGGCGGTGACCTGACTATTGAGGACAGCGGTTCCGGCGGGAAGATTACGGGGACAAACTATATAGTGGACATGAATACAACGGGCGGCGATACTCTGACCCTTGAAAGCGGAACGCTGGAGGGAACCGGATGGACTGCGGCCGTTCGGGTTGCCGCTGGCGACACCTTTAACATGACCGGAGGCGTTGTAAGACAGACCCAGTCAAATGCTACTACAGTAGTGCAGCTTAATGCCAACGGTACGGTCAACGTGACCGGCGGGCGCATCGAAGGCGGCAGCAGAGGTGTTTCTGTCGCTGCAGCTACATCCAGACTTACGGTCGGCGAAGCGCCGGCGGGGCATGTGCAGACCGAGGAGGAGGCAGAGGCAGTTTATGTATCAAGTGTATATGCAGGCAATGCCTCCGCAGCAGTTACGCTTAACAGCGGAACAGTCGGCAGGATTCTCGGCAGTGTGGGAGAAGGCTTTGTCCTGAACTGCTGGTTTGAGCAGGATATATCCAGTTCTCTGCCGGCGTCCCTTGTGGCCGAACAGGAAAACGGACACTGGATTGTCCGCGCCCTTACTGAGGAGGATGCTGCTGCCAAGATTGGAGATACGCTGTATGGCTCAGTGGTCAAAGCAGCTTCTGAATTAAAAGATGGTGAGACGCTGACATTACTCAAGGATTATGAAGGAAGCCAGGATATTGAAATTAAAGTGGATAATGCCACAGTGGATCTCAACGGCTTCAGCATTACAAATACGGCAGAGGACGGATACGGTATCAATTTTGCATCTACATACAGTACTTCCGGGACAGGAGGAAATGTTTCTGTTGTTAACAGCGGCAGCGATACATCGACGATAACAGCGGATACTCCGCTGCGTGTGAACTCGGGAAACAGTCTGAATCTGCTTCCTCTGACGCTGGGAGATAACATAGCGCTTGCATCTACAGGGGCTACATATATCGAACTGGGAACCAGCGCATGCATCGAATACAGCGAGGCGGCGGCTTCCTATGTGAAGACCGGCGGATTTCTGTCAACGGCAGAGGATGATACACAGTATATTTACGGAAGCTTTGTACAGGCGGCAGAAAACGATGTGAATAAAACCGCCGTATTGCTGAACGATTATCAGGGAAGCATTTCACTCGGCTCCAGCCAGGCGCTGACCCTGGATCTGGACGGTCATACCGTGACAAGCGGAAGTACAGCGGTCATCCGGATAAATACCGGCGACGCTTCTCTGACCATTAAAAACGGTACGATGATTACGGAAAACGGAACCGGAGCGGAAGTTGGTCTGCCGGCTGCCGGCGGAACAGGAGGAACTATATATTATAATAATGTTACGCTGAACCTGGAAGATGTTGATCTGACAGCCAATGGTTCCGCAGAAGATGATTACGGGATCGTCTGCAATGGAATGAGTACGGGAATCAACATCAGTCTTAAGGGCGGTTCGGTAAATGCCCCTGATTCCATAGGCATTTACTTCCCGTCTGCCGACAGTTCCCTTACCATTGACGGAACAACTATTAAAGGAACAACCGGCGTTGCAGTGAAAGGCGGCGACGTGACCATCAAGGGAGGCGCTAGTATTTCCGGTACCGGTGAAAAGAATGAGCCGGCCGCGGTAAATAGCGGAGTAACCGATACGGGATCTGCAGTCTATGTAGAAGGAAATTATGATAGAGATGTCAATGTGAATATCGAAAGCGGTACGTTCACCAGTACAAACAGCACCGCTGTACAGATGCTGAAAGACGAAGATACAACATCTGATACAGAAACAATCGTGATCTCCGGAGGAACCTTCTCGGACAGGCCGGCGGAGGAATTCATTTATACAGGTCTGGAAGCAGTGGGGACAGGCGATGGAACCGGAAATTATACCATCAATAAACCTACGGATGTTTATCTGGACGGTACTGCCGGAAATGACAGCAACAGCGGCGCGGACAGCGACCATGCGGTCCGGACCCTGGACCATGCCCTGAAGCTGGTGGCAGAGGACGGAGTTATCTACATATGCGGAAAAGTGGAACTTGCAGCTTCCCTCACGGTAAGTGATGTGACCATTAAGAGGGCAGAGGGCTATGACGGGCGGCTGCTCGAAACCCAGGGCGTAAGAAATGGTGAAACACCGGTGGATTTGACGCTGAGAAATGTCGTGATCGACGGAAACAGGGATCTGGTAATAACTATTGATGCTGGCGAACTCCTTACTGTCGGCAGAGGCTCTACGGTCCGGCTGGAGGCAGGGACAGAGCTGAAAAACAACTATACGACTGCAGTCTATGTCAATCAGGCCACAGAATCGCAGCCGCGAGGCTCTCTGATCATTGACGGCGGAAAGATTACCGGAAATGGAAACGTCAACGGATTTGTTATTGAAGAGCCTGATGGAGAAGACTGGATTTACGGTTCAACCGGCGGAGGCATCTATAACAGTGGCTATGTTGAGATAATAAGCGGTGAGATTTCCGGCAATACTGCTGAGGCAGGCGGAGGGATTCACAACAATGCCCGTGGAGAGCTTCTTCTGTCTGGCGGCGAGATTAAAGAAAATACTTCTCTTTACAATGGCGGAGGGATCCAGACGCTGTCGGATACGGTCACACTTGACGGCGCCTCCATTATAAATAATACTGCACAGAACGGATACGGTGGAGGTATCTCTGTCGAGAATTACAGCGATACGGATGCTGTTGTATTTGCAATGAAGCGCGGAACAATTGCCGGAAACACTTCTGCCTACTCCAACACCGGTTCAGGTATTTTTGGATATAGTTACTATGGCGGCACGATAGATATTTCTGTTTCCGGAGGAACTCTTGGTGATGAACAGGACGAAAGAGTGATTGCCTTGCTTGGAACGGCTGATGTGTGGCCGGAATTGAACCTGAGCGGTTCGCCTGATATAACGGGAAGAGTTTTCCTATGGGATAGTAATACATCAGGATATCAGATCAACGTGACCGGCGGTTTCAATACAGAAAGAGCGATTCCTATTGAGCGTCAGAATGGCACGATGAATATTGTGGCAGTCAATTATGCCGATGGCCTTACACCGAGTCTGGAGGATTTCGCACCGTATTATACGGCAAGAGATACACTTGTTGTAAATTCTGAAAAGAATACGCTTGATTGGGCACTTACTGCCCCGACAGTGACCGTGGAGGCGAGTGCGCCGGCGATTCATGTGGAAAGCGACGTGACATTAACGGCAAAGGCTTCCCATGAAATGGACAATGTAACCTACTTATATCAGTGGTATAAGGATGGTGCAGAGCTTTCCGGTGAGACAGATAAAACACTGACCGTTTCTGAAGCAGGCAGTTATACAGTAAAAGTGAAAGCGTCTGATGGCAGCAATATTTCGGCGGAGATGGAAAGTGCTCCTGTTGTAATAACTGTAGAAGGACATGTATATGTCCCGACAGTGACCAAGCCGACATGTACCAAGCAGGGATATACCACATATACTTGCAGTTGCGGGGATTCTTATATAACAGATTATGTTGATCCGACAGGACATTCATTCTCTGACAGGTGGTCGTCTGACGATAAGAATCACTGGCATGAATGTCTTAATTGTGGAGAAAAGAAAGATGTGGCAGTCCATACATTTACATGGGTGACCGATAAAGAAGCTACAGATTCAGAGAAGGGTTTACGTCATGAAGAGTGTACAATCTGTGGTTATGAAAAGAAAGCTGTCGAGATTCCTGCAACAGGAGCAGGCGGTTCAAAGACCGGCGATGACTTCAACATGACGGCTCTGTTGGCTATCATGGGAATAGCTGCTGTGGCGGCTGCCGGAACAGTGGTTTATGGCAAAAGGAGAAAGAGCAATTAACAAAAATCATAGAAAATGGATTTAAGTAACTGAATAACGAACAAGCCTGATTGTTGCGTATGGATATAATCTTCGACAGCAATCAGGCTTGTTTGTATGTATAGAAAAACTTTCTTAGATAGTTATTACGCATTAAATAAAGTGTAAAAAAATTGCCCGGGGGGGTGTAGAGATATATAATGGATACGAAAGTCTATTTATGGTCCGAAAAACAAGAGGTGTGTTATGAAAAAGAAAAGAAAAATGATACTATGCGGTGTGATGACATTAGTCATGGCATTGGTGATGGCGATGCCGATCAGTGCAAGTGCGGCGGCCAAAACCGTTACTACAGGAGAAGCGTTGACAGCGGCTATAAATAATGCGGAAGATGGGGATACCATCATACTGGGCGCTGATATCACTCAAAGCATTACTATTGCAGAAGATCAGAATATAACGCTTGATTTGGGCGGTTATACGCTTACAAATACAGCTGGCTCTCATACAATTACTAACAATGGGACACTTACAATAATCGGTAATGGAACTGTGGATAATGTAACTCATGCAAAAGCTGCTTTAGTTAATTATGGAGAGGCAACACTTGAAGGTGGAACATTCACCCGTAGTAAAGAGGCAAGTAAATCTCCGACAGATAATGGCGGAAACAGCTACTATGTAATCGATAATCAGGGTGATATGACAATTAAAGACGGTGTTACAGTCATCAATAAAGGCTATTATTCATCTCTTATACGGAATATTGGTTCTTCCGCAACCGATATGGCTACTTTGACGATTGAAGGCGGTACTCTGGAGCAGCAAGGGTTTATAGCTGTCAAAAATGATGATTACGGAGAGCTTGACATCATAGGAGGAACGATAACTTCAGGTGAACAGACTGTACAAAACTGGTCGAGCGCAGAAATCAATGGTGGTACTCTAAACGGATCGGTTATCACGTGGTCTTATACTGATAGGCAGTCAGGTGAGTCCTTAAGTGAAACGAGAATTATTTCTGGTAATATAAACGGAAATGTTATAGCGGTAAATTACGATGGAAGCAATAATATCCCGGAAGTAATTATAGAAGGTGGAATGATAACCGGTGAACTTCAAAAGGGTACATATAATAATGGAATTGTAATTTCTGAACCGACGGCAACGACGGCATCTATCGTCGTTACGGGAGGAACGTTTACTACGGCTCCGACTGATTTTACTGAAGAAGGTATGGTTGTAGTAAAGTATACTAAAAGCGGAGAATCATCAACATATTATGTGGGTACTGAAGAGGAAATTAATGATATAATAAGCGGAGCATCCTCCGGTGATGAGATAATAGTGCTTGCAGGGGATATTGATATGCAGATAGAGGATGAAGGCGTTAAGATTACCAATAATGGTAATGGAAATGTTACAGCCAACGGTATTACACTTGAAGAAGGAGATGGAATAACAACTGCAGTTACTACGCCATCTGATAATACAGAAACAACAACCCCTGCTGACGAGACTACCGCAGCATCAAACGACAAAGCTGTTGCCACCGGCGATGATTTCAATATGACAGCCTTGTTGGCAATCATGGGGATCGCAGCCGCCGCGGCTGCCGGAACAGTGGTTTATGGCAGGAGAAAGAGAAGCAACTAAGGGAAATTTCTTGTAAAATCACATAGAAATATATAAAAAAGAAGAGCCTGATTTTCAATCGTGCATTGACAATTGGGCTTTTTCGTTTGAAAGAAAAGTATATTTGCCAAAGTTGATGCCCACATTAGGGAGAAAGTGTAATGAAAAACTTGACTGGGGGGGGGTAATTATATATAATGCATTTATAATAGACGTAAAAGTCAATTTTATGGTATGAAAATCAAGAGGTGTATTATGAAAAAGAAAAGAAGAATAGTGCTATGCAGCATTATGACATTAGTCATGGCATTGGTGATGGCGATGCCGATCAGTGCGAGTGCAGTAGTCGATGCTAATGATACAGTGCGAATTGGAAATGAAGGGTATGCTACTTTAGCTGATGCGGTAGCATCTATACAGGAGGGAGAAACAGCTGAAATTACCCTACTAAAATCAGTAACTAATAATTCGAAGATTAATATAAATAGCGGTAAGAACATTACGATTGATTTAAATGGGAATGATATAGGTTTCAGCCGAAATCAGCAATTTAATGTTGAAGGAGGAACGCTGACTCTTTCCGGGACGGGAACTGTTTATGAACAGGAACCATATTATGCTCCAATAATGATGTTTGGAGCAGCAAGTGACATGGCGGATTATAGTGTTGTCAATATAGGAAAAAATGTAACGCTTAAGGGCTGGGCAGGACTTTTTATTGATCAGAATAATAAAAGTGATTACGGAATCGTAGCGAATGTATACGGAAATCTCAATAGCGTTAAAGATATAACGGGAGCAGGTGGACATGCATTATATGTGAATGGTTCGATTAAAGCGACCGAAGGCAATGTTCCTAAGATAACGTTAGATGGCGCAATATTAAACACTGAAGATGGCAATGGAATGTATCTTGCTGGATATACAGACACCGTTATTAATAATTCTACGATTACAAGCAACTCTGAAGGAAGTACCGGTATTGAAATCAGAGCGGGCAAACTGGAAATAGTAAATAGTATAATTTCGGGAGGAATGGGTGAGCCAACACTTATTCCTAACGGCAATGGCTCTACTACGGGGAATACGGCACTTTCCGTAGCGCAGCATACAACGAAATTGCCTATAGAAGTAACAATAATTGGTGGAAGTTTTAATGGTGGAGATGCTTTCTCTCAGCAGAATCCTCAGGGGAATGACGAAGCAGCCATAGCAAAAATTTCGCTTGATATTCAGAGCGGAACTTTCAATGGGAGAGTGTATAGTGAAAATAAAGCAGCCTTTATTTCTTCAGGCACTTTTTCAGAAGCAGTAAATGCAAATTATATTAAGGATGGTTTAGTAGAGATACAATTTGGAAGTAAAGCATCCACATTGTATTACATAGGAACAGAAGAACAGATAAATGCGATTGTGGAAGACGCAGTATCAGGAGATCACATTAAAGTGCTTCAAGGTGATGTTGCTCTTAGTATCATGGCAGGCGGAGTTGAAGTTTCTAATAATGGTGGTGGTCAAGTAACCGTAAATCAGATGGAAGTGGCTGCAGATAATCCGATAATTACGGAAGAGCAAATTACACCTGAGCAGCCAACGTCCCCTACTCAGCCATCAACAACCACCCCTGCTGACGAGACCACCGCAGCATCAAACGACAAAGCTGTTGCCACCGGCGATGACTTCAACATGACAGCCCTGTTGGCAATCATGGGGGTCGCTGCCGCAGCGGCTGCCGGAACAGTGGTTTATGGCAGGAGAAAGAGAAGCAACTAAGGGCATAAGGTCGTAAAATCACATAAAGAATTGAAAGGATCCGATTGTCAGCAGCATGTTGGCAATCGGATTTTTCAGTTTTGCAGACATTTTTCAAAAAACGCAAGATGTCTGCAAATGGCGGCTCCGGACCGGGAAACAACCTTTTATCCGGCTGATTCCCTTGACTAATTCGCCTGCTGATAGTATCATATAACATATAAATAGTTTGATAATCAAAATATTTGACGACAAAACTAAATGCAGAACGGCGCACATCGCCCACAGCGGCAGGATGTGCGGAAGATGAGTGCCGGAGGGCAGGGAGAGACAATGAGTGTATATGAGTGAAGTTAATATAGGAAAGAGAGTATAAGGAGGGATAAGTAAGATGGTAAATGTTTGCGAGATTTTAGGAACGCGGTATCCTATAATCCAGGGAGCCATGGCGAGGATCGCCGAGTGCAATCTGGCGGCGGCAGTCAGCAACGGCGGCGGACTGGGGATAATCGCGGCAGGCGGCCAGAGCGCTGAATGGCTGAGAGATCAGATAAAGAAGACCAGGGAGATGACCGACAAGCCTTTTGGCGTAAACATCATGTTGCTGGCCGACAATGTGGATGAGCTGATGGATGTGGTTTGTGAGGAAAAGGTGCCGGTAGTCACTACGGGAGCGGGAAACCCCGGAAAGTACATCAGCAGGCTGAAAGAGAACGGCATCAAGGTGATTCCTGTAGTTGCCAACGTTGCACTGGCGACGCGTGTGGAGAGAGCCGGAGCTGACGCCATCGTGGCTGAGGGAACTGAAGCAGGAGGTCATATTGGAGAGACTACCACTATGGCTCTCATTCCGCAGATGGTTGACGCGCTGGATATCCCGGTCATCGCCGCAGGCGGTATCGCCGATGGAAGGGGTATCGCGGCAGCCTATATGTTGGGAGCTAAGGGAGTGCAGGTAGGGACCAGATTCCTGGTGGCCAACGAATGCATCATCCATCAGGGATATAAGGATGCCATCCTGAAGGCCAAGGATTCCTCTACGGTGGCTACCGGCAGGAGCACGGGCCATCCTGTAAGGATAATAAAGAATAAGCTGGCCAGAAAGATACTCTCTCTGGAGAAGCAGAACGCTCCGGAAGAGGAGATAAATCAGCTGTGCACAGGAACGCTGGCTGCGGCGGTAAGAGACGGCGACGCAGATAACGGCAATATCATGTCGGGTCAGATAGCAGGTCTGGTACACAAGGAACAGCCGGCAGCGGAGATGATAGAAGAGATGTTCAAGGAGGTAGAAGAGATCTATGAAGATAGGAATAGTATTTGCAGGGCAGGGAGCGCAGTATAGCGGAATGGGGAAGGACCTCTACGATAACTACCCTGAAGCTAAGGAAATATTCGATATGGCCGGAGACCAGATCAAGGAATGGTGCTTCAACGGAGACGAAGAGACGCTGAAACAGACACACGTGACACAGCCGACCATATACACCACCACCATGGCCGCATATAAGGCGTTGATGGCGGAGCTGGAAAAAGAAGGCATCGCTGACAAACTGGAGATCGACGCGCTGGCAGGATTCAGCCTGGGTGAGTATTCTGCCCTCACGGCTGCAGGGGCCATAGATGAGATAAGCAAGGGCATCGATATAGTTTCCAGGAGAGGCGTGTTGATGCAGGAGGCCGGTCTCGACGAAGAAGGAAATGCAAAAGGAGGTATGGCTGCAGGTATCGGTGACAGGAGCGCCATACTGGAAGCTGTAGAGGAGGCCAGAGAGGATGGCATACTGGAAGGGGCCAACTTCAATTCACCTACGCAGACCGTCGTGGCAGGAGACAAGGCGGCTCTCAAGAGATTCAGAAGGGCAGCCAAAGCAAAAGGCGTCAAAGCCATACCACTCAGTGTCAGCACTGCTTTCCACAGTCCGATGATGGTGCCGGCGGCGGAAAAGCTAAGGGACGTACTGAAAGAAGCAGGTCTCAAGGAGCCAAAGATAAAGGTATATGCCAACGTGACAGCTGACGACATCATGAAGGATTTTGACGGCGGCGATGTCGGGGAATATCTGACCGATATGCTGGCCAGACAGGCTATGAGCCCCGTTTACTGGGAGGAGATCATCAGGAGATTCGACGGTGACGGAGTGAAGGCTATCATAGAAGTAGGCCCGGGAAAGACACTTACAGGAAATACGAAGAAGACATGCCCTGATATGGCTGCTCTCCATGTGGAGAACATGGAGACGCTGAAGGAAACCGTCCAGCAGTTGAAGGAAATGATCTAGAACATCAGCGCAACCGGAGGATCCCGGAGAAAACGGGAACAGCAGCGCCCTTTTCGAAGGGCAAGCGATTGGAGGTAAAGAAAAGAAATATGTTGAAGGATAAGACAGCAGTCATAACTGGAGGAGTCAGAGGCATAGGAAAGGCCATAGCCAGGACTTTCTGCCAGAACGGCGCCAATGTGGTGCTCTGCTACAGGAGCAATGACGCTGAAGCGGAAAAGACTGCGGCGGAATTGTCAGCCTTCGGCCCCCAGGTAAAACTGGTCAAAGGCGATGTGGCTGACCCGGAGACGGCGAAAAAGGTAGCGGAGCTCATAAAAGCAGATTTCGATAAAAAAGTGGACATTCTGGTCAACAACGCCGGGATAACCAACGATAAGCTTATGATGAGGATGAGCGCCGAGGATTTCACCAAGGTAATAGACGCTAACCTCAACGGAGCATTTTACATGATGAAGGAGCTGTCCTCTCTGATGGTGAAAAAGAAGAGTGGAGTCATCATAAACATGGCGTCGGTATCGGGGCTCAAGGGAAATCCGGCCCAGGTCAATTACAGCGCTTCCAAGGCCGGCATCGTAGGCATGACACTGTCGGCAGCTAAGGAACTGGGAAGGCGCGGCATTCGGGTCAATGCCATCGCGCCGGGATTCATAGAGACGGATATGACAGCGGTGCTGACCGATGAGCAGAAGGAAGCGGCGGCTAAGAACATAACGCTGGGAAGGCTGGGACAGCCTGAGGATATAGCTAATGCAGCCCTTTTCCTGGCTTCCGATATGGGAGCATATATAACAGGGCAGGTAATAAGCGTGGACGGCGGCATTATAATGTAACGCCGCGTCATGAAAAGGTGCGGACAGCGGCCGGAAGCCGGCAGAGGAAAGCAGGCGGCAGCAAATGACAAACGATGAACGAAGGGAAATCAGCGCAGCCGCAAAGAGCAAGGAGGAGCATTTATGGAAAAGAGAGTTGTAGTTACGGGGATAGGAGTCGTTTCCCCCGTAGGTAATGATGTAGATACCATGTGGGAGTCCATCAGGGCAGGAAAGCACGGGATAGCACAGATAACAAGATTTGATCTGGAAGGCCAGAAGGTGACGCTGGCGGCGGAAGTGAAGGATTTTGATTTCGGAGACAGAAGAGCTGCCAAAAGGCTTGATATAGCCGACCAGTATGCGCTGGTGGCAGCCAGAGAGGCCATGGCTGACAGTGGTATCGTCAGCGGGGAAAACGTCGATCCGAACAGGTTCGGAGTATACGGAGGAACAGGCATAGGAGGACTGGCGACACTGGAAAGCGAGGTGTCCAAATGTGTGAAGAAGAATACGCCTGCCAGGGCTTCTGCTTTGCTGGTGCCTATGATGATGCCTAATGCCATCGCCGGAAATATTTCCATGGAATTCAAGGCCAAAGGAGCCAGCTTTGGCATAGTTTCCGCCTGTGCTGCCGGAACTCACAATATAGGAGAGGCGTACAGAAATATCAAGCACGGATATAACGATGTAGTCATAGCAGGCGGTGCAGAGTCGGTATTGGCTCCGATATCTTTTTCGGGATTTGCCAATATGACGGCGATGAATCCGACTACCGATCCTGACAGAGCATCCATACCGTTTGACGTGGACAGGAATGGTTTCATACTTGGCGAAGGAGCAGGATGGCTGATACTGGAAGAGCTGGAGCACGCCAAGGCAAGAGGCGCTGAAATACTGGCTGAGGTCGTTGGATATGGTGCCACGTCCGATGCATATCATATCACGGCGCCTGATCCGGAGGGTGAGGGAGCATCAAGAGCGCTGGAAATGGCTATAGAAGATGCGGGTATCGCTCCATCGGATGTGGATTATATCAATGCCCATGGGACAGGGACGCCATACAATGACGCTTTTGAGACCATCGCTATAAAGAAGGTCTTCGGAGATGATACAAAGGTACCTGTAAGCTCCACCAAGAGCATGACGGGACATCTGCTGGGAGCGGCAGGAGGGCTGGAGGCTGTCATATGCGTAAAAGCTCTCATTGAGGGTTTCATACCTCCTACGGCAGGTCTTCAGAAACAGGATCCGGAGCTGGATCTGGACTATGTCCCTATCCAGGGAAGAGAGGCGGATCTCAAATATGTTCTGTCCAATTCTTTGGGGTTCGGCGGACACAATGCTGCTCTCATAATGAAAAAATATGAGGATTAGGAGGAGCGCAACATGTTGATGAACAAGGAGCAGATAAAGGAAGTGATCCCTCATAGAGAACCATTTCTGCTGGTGGATCAGGTGGAGGAGATGGAAGTAGGCAGATCCATCGTTGCCACCAAGTTCGTCACTGAGGACGAATACTACTTCAAAGGACATTTCCCTGGACAGCCTATAATGCCGGGAGTGTTGATCGTGGAATCTCTGGCTCAGGCGGGAGCCATCGCGCTCCTTTCCATGCCGGAACATAAAGGAAAGCTGGCGGTTTTCGGAGCTATAAAGAATGCCAGGTTCAAAAAGCAGGTAGTGCCGGGAGATACGCTGACTCTCAATGTGACTCTTGACAGACTGAGGAGCAGTACGGGAACAGGTATTGCGGAAGCCTATGTAGGCGATGTACTTGCCTGCAAGTGTGAGATAATGTTTGCCTTCAGTTAGGAGACGGACGTGGACAGAGAGATAAGGAAGCTGAACGATACGCTGGTCAATATCTTCAATACGGTGATGAAGATGGAAGAGGAAGCCATACAGAAGGCCTCCTACGATGACATTTCCATTACGGAGGTCCACACGCTGGAGGCCATAGGCACAGGAAGGGCCAGGACCATGACCCATGTGGCCAATATCCTCGGAATAAAGGTCAGTACGCTGACGACAGCCGTCGGCAGACTGGTGAAAAAAGGATATGTCAGGCGTTTTCGTGATGAGGCCGACAGACGCATGGTAAAGATCAGTCTGTCAGAGCGGGGAGCCAGGGTGGTACGGGAGCATGAGGCTTTCCACGAAGCCATGATAAGGGCCGCTCTTTCCGGGATACCTGAGGACAGCATCAGCCGGTTTGTTGAATCTGTCGGCAGCATAAATGATTTTCTCCTCATGAGGAGAAGCACAGCTTATGCCAGAAAGAGAGAATTCAAGCTCTCTGCTATGAAGCTGGCAGGCAACGAACTGCCTGTCCCCATAGTACAGGCCGGGATGAGCATAGGGGTGGCAGGGAGCCGTCTGGCCGCGGCAGTCGCCCTGGAGGGCGGTCTTGGCCTCATTGGGACCTCTGAGATAGGATGGCGAACAAAGGGATATGATAAAGATCCGCTGACGGTCAATCTCAGGGTCATTGAGGAAGAAGTGGCGCGTGCCCGGAAGAACGTCGAAGCGGGCGGAGGAAGAGGTCTGGTAGGCGCAGCCGTCATGTGGACTCATCGGGATGCCGGCAAGTATGTAAAGGCGGCGGTAAAGGGCGGAGCACAGGTCATTGTCACCAGCGCCGGCCTTCCTAAAGACCTGCCGGCGTATTGTAGTGACCGCAAAATAGCGCTGATACCCACCATATCGTCTCGAAGAGCCGCGTCTGCAATAACCAAGACGTGGACTCAGAAGTACAACAGGACTCCTGATGGGTTTATTTTTCAGGGGCCGTTGGCGGCAGGACTTCTGGGGTTCAAAGAGTCGGAGCTGGAGAAAGCGTGCGGTGACAGGTATAAGATCATCGCTGAGGTGAAAGCCGAGCTGGGGAAGCTTGAAAACTGTCCTCTGATAGTAGGCGGGGGTATAGCCTGCAGGGAGGACGCTGAAAAGGTGTACGATTATGGAGCCGACGGCATCATGATGGGCACCAGGTTTGTGGCTACCGAAGAGTGCGACGCTGTCAGGCGTTACAAGGAGCTGTATTTGAACTGTACGGAAAATGATGTTACAATAATCAGAAGTCCTATGAAGACATCTGTGAGAGTGATGAAAAATTCGTTCGCTGACAGTCTTGCGGCCACAGGAAGAGAAGATTACGATATCATTGGAGCTGTCAGGCGGGCTGCCTGCGGTGATTACGACAATGGACTGATATTCTGCGGAGTCAGCGCTGAGAAGATAGAAAGTATAATGACTGTGAAGGATGTTTTCAGGGAATTCACCACATAGAAAGGAAGATTTTCCATGCTCAACATCTATCGCGGCGGAGAGCTGACAGACAGAGAAAAATTCATATTCGACCATATAAAAGGCAAGACCCTTCTGCTTGTGCCGGATCAGTTTTCGCTGCAGGCGGAGAGGGATGCCTTTTTCTATTTGAAAGAAAAGAGCCTGATGGATCTGAGAGTCGTTGATTTTTCCTCGCTGGGCCACAAGGCAGTACAGCAGACAGACGGGAAACGGCCGGAGCTGATAGATAAATACGGGCGCCATATGTTGTTGACTAAGGTCATAAGTCGTTGTGACGATCAGCTGAAGCTTTACAGAGGGAAGGGCAGGAAAAATTCGTTCGTTGATATGATCAACGGTGCTATTTCGGAGATGAAACGATACGACGTTACACCGGAGGATCTTCAGGGAGCGTTGGAAAATCTCGAGGAGGACAGCTATCTTAAATATAAGCTGGAGGACATACTGAAAATATACAAGCTGTATCAGGAGCAGATAGAAGGCAAGTATCTGGACTCGGAAGATTATATCGCTTTTTACGGCGACAGGATACTGGAAGCGCCGATGGTCCGGGAGTCGGAGATATGGATATATGGATTCGATACGTTCACTCCCAGGAATATACTGGTCATAGAAAGGCTTATGGCGGCTTCCCGCGGCGTGAACGTTGTAATGACTTATGAAAAGGGCAATGACGTGTTTCGTCTTACCGAACATGTGATAAGGCAGCTCGTCGATGCTGCGGAAAGGACGGGAGTATCGGTACAGGTGGCGGATATGGATGGAGACCGCCGCAGGACAGTGTGGGACAGGCTGAGTCCGGGAAATCGAAAGTGTGCGGAGGATAAAGCGGCGCCGGGAGAACGGGATAATGGTAATACCGATGGATGTCTTTTGCGGGACAGTGCGGGTATTTCTCCACTTACGTTGACGGAAGCCTCCAACATGTATTCAGAAGCTGACAGGGCGGCAGCCTTCATCTTGACATTGGTCAGGGAAAAAGGATACAAATTCGGCGATATCGTCGTGGTATGCAATGATACTGATACGAGAGGAGGGATATTGAGAAGGACTTTCATGCGATGGGGCATCCCCGTCTTTATGGACAGAAAAAGGAAGGTACTGCATCACCAGGCTGTGAATTTTTTGCTGGCGCTGATGGAGGTGACAGCGAAAGGTTATCGGGATGAGGCTTTGATGAGAATAGTGAAATCTGAGGTGACAGGATTTGACGGCGATGAAAAAGAGCTGTTGGAAAATTATGTGAGACAGTACAGGATACGTGGATCCATGTGGAAGACGCCTTTTGTCAAAGGCGTGGACAGCTGTGGTGCGGAACATCTCAATAAGCTCAACGAGTTGAGGGAAATACTGGTGAACATGGTGGAGCAGGCCAGATCGCGCATAGGCGTTCACAATACGGTAGAGGAGAAGATCCGAGGTCTCTTTGATTTCCTTGAAAAGGATATGGACATGATGGCGCGATTGAAAGACATGTCGGAAGCTCAGGAAGAGGCGGGATTCCATGAAAATGCCGCGGAGACTGCCCAGAGCTGGAACGTCATATGTGAGATGCTTGACCAGATATTGGAGATATCGGGGGATGAGCGTGCTTCCAACGAGGAGTTGCTTCGGCTCCTGACGGCAGGCCTGGAAGAAGTGGAAATCGGCCTTGTACCTGTCAGCCCTGATTGTGTCATAATAGGCACGTTGCAGAGGACGAGGATAAGCCGCTTGAAAGCGTTGCTGGTGGTAGGTGCCAATGAAGGGGTGCTGCCTATGGGAAAGGACGACGAGGGTCTTCTCAGTGAGAGGGAAAAGGAGCTGCTCAGAGAAATGGATCTGGAGGTCTCCAAAGGAGACGAGGTAGTCAGACAGGAGGAGCAGCTGGCCATTTACAGGACATTTTGTCTGCCTGAGGAATACCTTTATGTGAGTTGCTGTAAGGTCGATGAAAACGGGGAAGAGTGCAGACCGTCGGAGGTCTTCACGTCACTCAGAGAAAAATTTGTCGAAAATACGGAAAGCGTATCGCTGTTTGGCGATCTGGAGGATTCTGACAACTTTATGGACATGATAACGTCGAAAAAAGGTACGCTGCAGTACATGACTGATGCGCTGAGAAAATACCGTGACGATGGCCTTCTGGATGACAGGTGGTTACAGGTCATGAATTGGTATGAGGAAAAGGATCTGGATGATCTCAGACGTGTCAGAAGCGGAATGGATTTCAATAATCGCGTAAAGGCTTTGGGAGACAGCTTTGCCGACAGTTTATACCGTGGTGATCGAGAAGCGCTGGAAGTCAGTGCTTCCAGATTGGAACAGTACAGCAAATGTCCATTTTCTCATTTTGTGATGTATGGGCTCCGGGCAGAGGAGCCTAGAGTCTATCAGGTAGGCGCCCGTGAGATCGGTGACGTGTATCACAGATGTCTGATGAGATTTTCACAGATGCTCACTCCGGAACAAAAGGATGGGATCTCTGTGGATGATGCCGATTCACTGTGGATGACCATAGGGAAGGAAGAATGCCGCCAGAAGGTGAAGGCCATCATCGAAGAGGATGCAGGCCTTTATCGCGAAGGACTGTTGTCTTCGGGAAGAGAGGAACGATACCGGACAGAGAGGATAATAGAGATCTGTGAAAGGATCGCCTGGGCCATGGTACAGCAGGTCAGAAAGGGCCAGATCAGAGAGATGCGGTTCGAATATCCTTTTGGGAAGAGTGGTCCGCTTCCGCCGGTAAAAGTGGAGCTGAACGGCAAGAAGGTGTATATACAGGGGAAAATAGACAGATGCGATGTGCTGGAGGGCGACAGTATCAGGATAATCGACTATAAAACAGGAGCCGATACCATAAATCCCGAGTATTTCAGGAAGGGATATAAGCTGCAGCTGATGGTTTATCTGAAGGCTGCTTTGGATGCTGCTCCTCTGCAGAATCAGGAGCCTGCCGGCGTGTTTTATTTCAAGATAAAGGATGTGGATATGGACGCGGACATGTCTTCAGCGCCTGCAAATGCCGATGAGATGGAGGCAAGGATGGCGGACGCCTACAGACTGGAAGGAATACTCCTCAACGACGAAAAGCTCATAAGCGCGATGGACGGAGAAATAGACGGAGCTTCACACGTGATACCTGTGAAAGTCAGCGGAAAAGACGGCAGCTACAGACCGTCAGCAGGCGGATATCTGATGTCAAAGGAGGAATTCGGACAGCTCTATCAGCAGGTGGAAGAACAGGTAGAACGCATCTGTGGCGAGATCTGCAGCGGCAGTATCGACATAAGACCAAAACGTGAAAAGGAGAAGGATATGGAAGGCAATTACAAAACGGCATGTAAGTATTGCGGGTACAGGAGCATATGCATATTCGACACTTCTTTTCAAGGATGCGGATACGAGCAGGTGTGAGCTGACAGCCTCGTGATATTTATCAAATATCGCGAAAAATAACGATAAAAATGCATTTGCTCGCTTGACGTGAGAATTAACACATAGTAAAATAGTCATTGTAGATTTTCAGCGAGCCACTGTAGCTCATCTGGCAGAGCAGCACATTCGTAACGTGCAGGTGGCCGGTTCGATCCCGGCCAGTGGCTCCAATTTACAATAACTCATGAAAAAACGACACGGTGGACGCCGCAGGCGATCCGGCCTGAAGCAATGGGGCATTGGCGCAGTTGGGAGCGCGCATGACTGGCAGTCATGAGGTCAGGGGTTCGAACCCCCTATGCTCCACCAATATCAATGAAAAAGCACGTTGGAAGCATTGAAATTCCAACGTGTTTTTTATTTATAAGCGTTTCCCCGTATTTCCCTATATTTCCTAATATTCCCCCAGAGTTTTGCTCAAAAGTTGTAAAAAAGTTGTAAAATTTTTTAGGAGGCGAAATCGGGAAGTTGATTCACAGCTTCCTTCATCTCGGACTTAGATATGAACGTGTAATATTTCGCAGTTACCTCTACAGATTTATGGCCCATGAGCTTAGATGCCACCTGCAGCGGAACACCCGCTTTGCAAAGTTCAGTGCAAAATGTGGCGCGAAACGCATGAAATTTTTTATATGGAATACCGTGAGCCTTGTAAAGCCTTTTGAGGGCCCGCCTTACATTTCTCTCATCGAGAAACGTTCCGTTTCTACTGGTGAAAATATAATCGGTTTTGTAATTATACCGTTCCATGTCACGTTGATGCCATTTTTTATGAAACTCCAGCTCTTGCAAGACTATTTCATGCAAGGGAAGGTATCTTTTCGAATCGTATTTAGGTGGGCATATTGCACCTCTGTAAAACTGCCTTTGTAAATATAAAACGGCATTTTCTATATCGGTATATTTAAGGGCTATAAGCTCTGAAATGCGCAAGCCGGTATATATGTCTAAGATAACGAAAAACCTCAGCCTGTGGTTCGCCAGAGCCGCTATTATGGCTTTTAATTCGGCTTGACTCCATATAACAATTTCATCATTTTGCTTATTATCTTTCTTTTCTGGGACAATTACAGAATCCATAACATTTGGGATCTTTTCTGTCACGGAAGCCCATTTGAAAAATGCCACCATGAACTTCTGTATTCCCTTGATCACGCTAAGCGTCACATCGAGAGAGTTATAGAAAATCTGTATATCCGCCACAGAAACATGAGAGGCAGCTTTTCTCGTAAAGTCCGCACCTTTAATGTGAACGTTGTACGAGGAAAGGTATCTCAGTCTAGTCCCATGGGCATATTTTTTATCAACAGAGAGAACGTTGTCTGCGTAGTATTGCATAAGGTCACCCAGGGGTTTTGTATTATCAATACAGTTTTCTTTTTCCTTGTGTAGATTCTCCAAGTACTTTTTGTACTTCTGCTCCGCATTTCCCTTACTGGTTCCTGTAAACTGTTTTTTTATAGGGATCTTCTTCCCGTCCTTCCACTCGTGGCCGACGGTCCGGGTTATCCGATAATAGTTGTATTCTTTGTCGCCACGCTTTATGGCGGTGTTCTTTTTTGTTGCCATGTGCCCTCCTTTCCCTATTTTGGGTACAAAAATACCCGCTTGAAAATACACGGGTCACATGGTACACTATATTTGTAAAACCAAGCGAATCACGTAACCCGTGGTTCAAAAGCAGTCCTGCTCCAACAGGGCTGTTTTTTTATTCATTTATATCAAAAATGTATTTTAAAAATTCATCAGGCGTTACGTCTATTATCTGCATCACCGGACAGAGAATCGCAGCATCAACATTTCGCATTGTCTGTGGATCGGCAATCCAGCGATCAAGCACAGATGCGGCGATGTCTGTTTTAGTCAGTGTTTCCAGTCTGTGGTCTTTCAGTAGTTGCTTTAGCATAGCGTCCTTATATGATTTGTCGGCGTTGGCAATACATTAATAACATATATCACAAGGGGCATATCCATCGGCTTCTGCTTCTGACGCCGAATTATAATAACGCAAATTGTTGCGCCCTACGAGGTGCTGACAGTCTTCTTTGTGGTATTTTTCGCCCGTTTGTGTTACAAATACAGAGGAAGGCGTTATGCCATCTTCATATGAAGTACCATAGTTTTCGGGCGTATCTTGATACGAAAAATATTCATCAAGGCGTCCCTCCTCATAACCGTCATTGTAGCCATCATCATATCCTTCGTCATAGCCGGAGGCTTGCCCATCCTCATATCCCTCATCATAACTGAGCTGCTTCTCTTCGTTGAGATCGTCTTGTGAATAAACGCACGATGACAAAGAAAAAAGCGTGATTGTTGATAAGAGGATTGCAATTATCCGTTTCATCACTTCTTCTCCTTCTTCAAACCTTAAAACACTCTTTTCATCTCAACGACTTTCCCATCAACCTCGACCGGCAACTCCTCAATCTCTTTGTTGCTGTAAAAATGCGGCTCGTAGACTGCCGGATTATAGGCGATGAGCGTTATTCCGTCTTCAGACTTCTGTACCTTTTTCAAAGTGGCCTCATCTCCGTTTATCCGAACCACAGCAATATCACCGCTTTCCACGTCGCTTTGCTGCTTGACGATAACTAGATCCCCGTCTTGGATTACCGGTGACATGCTGTCGCCTTTGACCTTGAGGCAGACGAAATCCCCGGTCTTTGCCAGCTCGTGGCTTATTTCCTCATGTCCCAGCGGGTCTTCATATGCGTCGGCGGGCATACCGGCGACGATGGTACTGACGATAGGGATGGAAACGCCGGTCGATTTTAGTGATGATAGTCTTGTGGTTTGAGTGGTGCGACCGTAAAGGAAATTCATGTCCACATTGAAAAAGTCGGCAATTGCTTCCATGGTTTCCCTGTCAGGCTCACGGTTTCCGTTCTCATACATACTAACGGTACTTTTTGCAATCTTTAATTTTTTAGCCAACTCCTCTTGCGTCATGTTTGAAGATTGACGCAGTTGCTTTAATACATTTTTAAATTCACCCATATTACATACCTCTTCTTTGTGTACATATAATATCACGAAGCGTGAAAAAAGTAAAGAAAAAAATTCACAAAATGTGTTGACAAACTATAATGCAGGGTGTATATTAAAAGTACACAAAACGTGAACGAGGAAGGAGGATATCATGGACTCAAAAGCTATCGGAAAACGACTGATAAAACTGAGAGGAGATAAGAGCCGGAAAGAAGTGTCGGACGCTTTAAATATAAGCTGTTCAGCGCTATCCATGTATGAAAACGGGGAAAGAATACCGCGTGATGAGATAAAGATTAGGATAGCGGAATACTACGACACATCTATTGAGGCTCTTTTTTATGCTTCATAAGTACACAAAACGTGGACGAAGGACCATGGAATGAATAAGGAGGTGGGCATGAAGTTTCCGAGAACAATATATGCAATTCAGCACAATAAAACAGGAAGGATTTACATCGGAAGCACGACGAATTTAGATTCAAGATATCGTTCGCACATGTCAGCTTTGCGAGGCAGAAGACATCACAATGAAGAAATGCAGAAAGATTTTGATGAATACGGAGAGGATTACTCACTATTCGTATTGGAAGTGATTACTTCGTACGAGGATAGGTTTCGAGAATATGAGCTGATGAAAGAATACGGGACGTTCGACAAGAGTGTTGGTTACAACTGTAAAGACGGCTGCGCGAAAAGAGCGATGTGCTCAAGAGTTCTTCCGATAAAAGAAGGGACTCCGAAACCCAACAAAACACGAACAAAATAATTCAAGGAGGGGAGGCAATATGAAATCTACAATAGAACCTCTGGTGTACACAGCAACAGAGGCGGCGCAGGCGTTGCGAACGCGACCAGATTTAGTCCTCCTGCGTCTTGAGCGGGGCGAGATTCCCGGCAAGCGTGAGGGTACAGGTTGGAAAATCCCAAAAACACTCTTGCAAGCGTATATCGAAAATGAGGCCATAAGGGAAGCAAAGGAAAGGAGGAAGGCGCATGAAAAGATACAGGATAAGAAAATATAGTCCGGCATGGTGGCTGCTGGGAATGGCTGCGATAGTGGCCTTCGTGGCATACATGTCGATACCGAGCACGATTGAATTTTGGAGGTGAAATGATGACAAATAGAGAGAAGCATCTGGATGAAATATTGGCAGTGCAGCACTGGGGGAACTTCAACGGAGAGATTCGCGGGTGCGGAAATTGCCCGGAATGTGATTTTAATGATGGTAGCAATATATTCCATTGTAAAAAGGCAAGGCTTGCATGGTTACGAGCCGAAGCTGATGAAGAGCCGAAAGTCGACTGGAGCAAGGTGCCTGTGGATACGCCGGTATATGTGAGAGACCGGGAAGACCAAGACTGGAAACCACGGTATTTTGCAAAATATGAAGGCGGGTTGGTTTATGCCTGGGACGGTGGGACAACAAGCTGGAGTACTAATGGTAGCACGATGTATTGGAACTGCGCGAGGCTGGCAAAGGAGGATGACAATGGGAATAACCGAGGAAACGAGGCTTGAAAGCTACTTACAAAGACCGGCGACAAGACAGGAAGATATCCTGCGGTTCATGGGGCATGATGCCATGACGGCCCGGCAGATAGCCTATGGCATGGGGTATAGAGATTTGAATGCCGTAAAGCCACGCTTGAGCGAGCTTAAAGCGGCCGGAAGGATAGAGGCCATTGGAAAAGCCTATGACGATATATCTAAAAGAAGGGTGGCCGTGTATAAGGCAACCGGAAAGGATGGAAAATGATTAAGATAAGCGATGAATGTGTGCATATAGAGGGAATGATGCTAGATGTAATTTTAGACCTTGCAAGAGCTATCGCCGCAGTGCACAAATCCGCCGAGGCTACGTACGACAAGGAATTTTCAGACGAAGCTGTTGTTCTTGCAGGCAGGATAGCGGAGTTTGCGTGGGGTGAACACAGCGATGATGAGATAGATGAGACGCTTTCGCTGCATGTAAAGGAACTTGAAAGGATTGCTGACGAATGCATAGAAAGGAAGAAGGTAAATGATAAGTGATGCAGCATTAAATGACTATTACGGCCGCGACTATTACGGCGAAGGATATGATTACATGGACGGGCCGTACTGGGCGGATGATGATTTGGAGGAAGACGAATGGCAAGAAAGCTGGTAAACACAAAAGAAATCAGCCACGACGAATGGCTGACTCTCAGAAAAAATTCTATTGGTGGTTCTGACGCAGGGGCGCTTATGGACATGAACCCTTGGTCATCACCACTTACATTATACGCAGACAAGAAGGGGTTGACAAGCCCTAAAGAGACTACGGAGGCCATGAGGCTTGGCACAGACCTTGAAGAGTATGTAGCCTCCCGGTTCTGCGAGGAGACCGGAAAACGGGTGCGCAAGGACAATTTTATGTGGCAGGACGATGAATGCGACTTCATCACGGCCAACGTCGACAGAGAAGTTGTCGGAGAAAACGCCGGTCTTGAGTGCAAGACCATGAATAGCTTTGCTGGGTATGACTTGGAAAGCGGTGACGTGCCGTCACAGTATTATTGTCAATGCCAGCACTACATGATGGTAAAGGGATATGAGCGTATGTATCTTGCGATTCTGGTCTTTCAGAAAGGAATATACGTGCTTACGGTAGAGCGTAACGAGCCATTTATAACTGAGCTCCGGGAGGCAGAAATATCGTTTTGGAGGGAGTATGTAGAAAAAGGACTTATGCCCGCGCCGTCCGGGAATGATATGGAGACTGTAAAGGAGATATACCCAGCCGCCATATCCGGTGAAATGAGCCTTGAGGGCGCTGACCGTGAAATAAGAAGGATAAGGGAACTCGACAAGGCTATAAAAGATTTTAAGACGGAGCAAGAGAGGATAAAAGCCGGTCTTTGCGCAAGGCTCGGAGATTATGCTGTGGGGCTGGGAAATGAATACGCCTGCAGCTGGAAGAGTCAAAAGCGAGAGAGTGTGGATACCGGAAAGCTGAAAAATGAGTATCCAGACATATATGAGAAAGTCAAGAAAACAACAGAGTTTAGAGTTTTTAGAACAAAGAAAATGTAGGAGGTATGAAGATGGCAGCGAGAACAGTAAACGTGAATAATCCGCAGACGGCAGTGGCGAAGAATGAGAAGCCAAAGACAATGATGCAGTGGATAAAGGGATATGAAGGGCAGATCGCCAAGGCTCTTCCGTCTGTAATGACACCGGAAAGGTTTTCGAGAATCGCCATGACGGCGGTTACGAAGAATCCTACTCTCGGAAAATGTACGCCGGGAAGCTTTATGGGCGCTCTTCTTACGGCGGCGCAATTAGGCCTTGAGCCGAACACGCCGCTGGGACAAGCGTATCTGATACCGTATAAAAATAAAGGCGTTCTTGAGTGCCAGTTTCAGCTTGGGTACAGGGGACTTATAGAACTTGCACACAGGTCTGGAGAGCTTAAATCTATCGAGGCACATATTGTATATGAAAACGATGAATTTGAGTATGAGCTGGGTCTTGAGCCTAAGCTAAGACATATTCCGGCCATGAAAAATAAAGGCGATATAGCGTGGGTATATGCGGTATATAAGCTCAATTCAGGCGGCTTTGGCTTCGAGGTAATGAGTAAGGAAGATGTGGAGGAACACAAGAAAAAATATAGTAAGGCCGCCCAAAAGGGATATTCTCCGTGGCAGACAGCGTGGGAGGAAATGGCGAAGAAGACGGTTATCAAGAGAGCTCTTAAGTATGCTCCACTCAAGACAGATTTTATGCGAGCTGTCAGAGAAGATGAGGCCACCTTTGATATCGAATCCAGTGGCGATGAGTTTAATATCATCCAGAAGGATACGTTCGATGAAGAAAATATCGTTGAAATAAGCGAAGAAGATGTCGAAATAAAGGAAGATGCCGACGAAGAGTATAAACAGGTTGAAACAGACGCTCAGACAGGCGAGATAAAGGAATAAAAGGACTGTGGAGCGTAGGCAGAGAGCAGAGTTTAAGAACAGACCGCTCATGATGTTATCTATGATTTACCTGCCTGCGCTTTACATAGAAAAACGAGGCTGACTATGGATGGATACATAAAACTTCATAGAAAAATGACCGAGTGGGAATGGTATTCAGACTCGAATACAAAAACTGTTTTTCTTCACCTGTTGTTAGAGGCAAATTTTAAACCTACAAAATATCGGGGTGTGGAGCTTGAGGCAGGCCAGCTTGTAGTAACGCAAGAGGCGTTGGCGATGAAACTGGGCTTATCCAGACAAAATGTAAGGACGGCGATAGAGCACTTAAAATCAACCAAGGAAATAACCACGCGTAAAGAGAAGGGTATAACCGTCACAACCATTGAAAATTGGGCGATGTACCAAGGCGGCGAAGGAATTGAAAAATCCGAATCAACCAAAGAGCTAACCATCGACCAACCAACGACTAACCAACGATTAACCAAGCAACAGAAGAAGAAAGAAAAGAATGTAAAGAATAATAATATATATATTATGCCCGCCCTGGGCGAGTTTGGAAACGTGTACCTAACGGAGGAAGAACTGGAAAAGCTAAAAGAGCGATTCCCATATGACTGGCAGGTCAGAATCGAGAGATTATCGGAGTACGTGGCAAGCAAGGGCAAGCGGTATAAAAGCCATTACGCCACCATACTAAGCTGGGCAAGAAAGGACGGGAGAAATGCTGAAACAGGCGCAAATATCAGCCGTGAAAACGCGGGCGGAGCAAGTGAGAAAGAATATAGCGCAGATGGAAGCGGATTCAAGACGTGAAAGCTATGAGGAGCGAATGAGCCTAAAGGAGGAGCTTGTCTATCTGGAAATGATGATTGAAAGGCATAAGGCATATACGGACAAGATAGCAAGAGAGTGTAATCTGGGCAGACGTTTTGCAAGCAGGACGTTTTCGAGCTTCAAAGTTGATGGCAATGAAGCTGCATTTTACAAATCCATGAACTATGTTGAGCATTTTGAGGAGACAGAGGGTCGGGGGCTGATTTTTATCGGACGTGCAGGAACGGGAAAGACACATCTTGCCGCTGCCATAATAAATTACCTGATTTACGAAAAAAGTATTCCAGCAATGTTCGTAACAGCGATTGAACTATTTGGACTTTTGCGAGATTTTGATAATCAGGGCGAGCGACTGAAACGAATAAAGACTGTGCCGCTGCTGGTGATAGACGACCTTGGCAAAGAAAAAATAACTGACTGGAACAGGGAAAAGCTGTTTGAAATAATAAATGCTCGGTATGAGGACTATTTGCCCGTGATAATAACGACCAACGACACGACTACAGAGCTTGAACGCAACGTGGGAGAGGCTATATATTCAAGGCTTTGCGAAATGTGCAACCTTGTCGTGATGAGTGGCCGGGACTACAGGAGGCAGCCATGAAAAATAGTCTGACGAACATCGCCGGGAGGGCTGAGGCGCTGGGCATGTATCCGGTACAAAGCGAAATGAGAGGGGTTTTATATATCTACAACGACGGCGAGTACGCTATTGTTACGCCGGACTTTGTCTGGCGGATGCCAGCCGAAAAGCTAAAGAAGGTTTTGCGGGAGCTTACCGGAATCGTGCAGGACGTGGAGGATTTAAAGGACATGGAGGTGAGGTCGTGAAGGAATGTAAGGGCTGCAAGGATAGACATCCCGCCTGCCAAGACAGCTGTGAGAGATTTCTTACGGCAAAGAAAGAGAAGCAGGAGAGGGATAAGAAAATACGGGCTGCCAAGAACGCAGATGACCTCGCCACGAACACAGCAATAAGGCTCGGAGAGGCTCGGAGGCGGAAATATGCCAAATAACGGCCGGATAACGCTTTGCCCGTACTACCGGGATGAGAAGAATTTAAGCATATCCTGCGAGGATACATACAGGCGATTTCGCTGGCCAGCGCAAAAGAAAAGATGGCTGGATACATATTGCGACAAGGCTTGGGAAGAATGCCCCTATGCACAGGAATTGGATAGGCTCTATGAGCAGATGGGAGGGAAAATGGACGAAAGAGAAAAATTAGAACATGATCTTAAGGCTAAGGAGAAGGAACTTAGGAAAGTGAGCGCCATGATGGGAAAGCTTGAAAAACGTGAAAAGGAGAAGGACGAGAAGATACGAAGACTACAAAAGGAGCGCAACGCGCTGGAAAGTCTGTATCTTAAAGTCAGAAAAGAACTCGAGTTAAGCGATAGGACGTGCAAAAGAGTTGCTGAAGAAAATGCAGCTCTGTCGCAATGGTATGCGGGGATTATCGCATATCTGGTAAGCGAGTTTGTAGGTGGAAGCCTTTCCCTGAGAGATGCTTATGCGTGGCTGGAAAGGTATGAATATAAGATTTCCGAGAATACAACAAAGGACGTTTGGGAGGTTACTACAAGGGAGGTGAAGGACAATGAACATGAATCTGGAGGACCTGCCGCCGAAGATGCGAAAACAGGCTGAACGAAAATTGGCGGATTTGAGCTGGGGAAAGCCATCGGTCGATGAAAGAGTTCAAAACGCGAAAAAAATCGCTTCACGGAATACTGGGACACCTTATCAAGGTTCTGAGAACGATAATCGACCTACAAAATACAGAAACGTGAAGACAGTATCCGGCGGAGTGCGATTTGACAGCAAGAAGGAAGCCCGCAGATATGAAGAGCTTATGGGGCTTCTGCAGGCGGGCTGGATAACAGACCTCAAGCTGCAGCACCACTTCACGCTGGCGGAAGCGTTCAAGATGCCAGACGGCACGCCGATTCGGAAGATGGAATATATCGCAGATTTCACCTATACGGACGGCGAAGGTAGGTTTGTCGTCGAGGACGTGAAGTCGGAGGCTACAAGGAAAAATCCGGTCTACGCTATCAAGAAAAAGCTTATGGCGCACGAAGGATATAAGATTACGGAGGTGTAGAGATGAAAATACAGCTGGATGAGTATCATTTCTTAAACTCGGACAACTTCTGCTGCTGGATAACACGCGAGAAGCCGAACAAAGACGGCAAGGTGAATCCACGGAACATGAGCGGATATTATCCGACGTTTACCGGAGCGGTAGAAAGCTACATAGAGCGGCGGATAAAAACGTCGGAGGCAACGGAAATTGCCGAACTGAAAAACGAAATAGAGGCGCTGAAAGCAGAAGTAAGAGGCTGGGAGGAAAACAGGAAGTGATGAACAAGCTGAGAATGTGGCTGATAAAGAAACTGGGTGGAACGATATGCATGGCATGGATACCAACTGTAGAAGATTCACGCATAGAATACGAAACGTACCCAGTTGAGAGGGTCGTTGCAGTCGTAAAATGTTGCAGCAAGGACCCTATGGAGATTGAGATAGCAAAAGAGATAGTGGCTCACGAGATTACCCGCGAAATGTTAAGGGGAGGGAGGATAAACTTTAGGTTACAGGAATCAGGCAGCCTTTCGATCACAACAGAACCATATGAATTGATAGGAGAAGTATGCGTGGTACAAAGAGAGGATGAGGGACGACATGAAAAACAAGGATAACCTAATCCGTGCCGCCGTTACCGTGTTCGCCGCCGTGGCAGTAGTAACCGCTTTCTGGATCGGGTTGGGAGTTGGTACCCGGCCCATCGAGGTGGCAGCCCCGGAGCCGGTGGAAAACAGCGGGAGGGTGTACAGTACGGAGATCTGGGACACCGGCGAGGTGCGGATTGTAACGGAACAGGGATACATCAACCAGCTGAGCGAGCATACGGTAGTGGTTACGGACCGGTCGTTGGATGATGTACCGCAAGAGATATTGGATGTCATGGATGTGCCGGAGTGATGTTGCCCCTGTAGGGGGCGGGAGGGGATATGATAATTCGCGTTTTTCCGTATCGCACCAGCTATACACCTGATGACCCATATGTATTCATCGGTGAGCCGCCATTCAGGGAGCTGATACCAAAGCACGATGAAGTACACATATCCTGTACGTTTACGTGGGACAAGGAGCGATGCCGTGAACTGGCGTATCAATGGGAAGCGGCTACCGATAAGCCTGTTAAGCTAGGCGGCGTGGCGTTTGGCAGTCCGGTAGAAGGATTTACGCAGGGGCTGTACATAAAAAATAACATAGTCTTTACGACGCGCGGATGTAACAACAACTGCCCGTGGTGCATGGTGCCGAAGTTGGAAGGGAAATTAAAAGAGTTGCCGATATGTGCAGGCAACTGGATTCAGGACAATAATTTCTTACAGGCAGATCGGGCGCACAAAAACAAAGTGTTCGACATGTTAAGGACACAGAAACAGATATGTTTCAAGGGCGGGCTGGAAGCCGACCTGATAGACGACCATTTTGTGAACGCTATTACCAGCTTGCGGATAAAGGAGCTGTGGCTGGCGTGTGACACAGACGCACGGCTGCCAGCATTCCGCAAATCATGCGAAAAACTCCGCCGGGCAGGATTCAGCAGGGAAAAGATAAAGTGTTATGCCCTATCATATGGGCGAGACATGGAAAAGGATGAGGCGAGATGCAGACAGATATACGAAGCTGGGGCAATGCCGTTTATGCAACTATATAGGGATTTTACAGAGGACAAGACCGAATACAGCAAGGAATGGAACGCCTTTGCCCGGCAATGGCAACGTCCGGCGGCGATAAAGGCACATATGAAAAAAGGAACAGATTTCAGGAGGTTAACATGATAGACGAAAAGAAACGTATTATTGATGTCTGTTGCGGAAGCAAAATGTTTTGGTTTGACAAAGAAAATCCAGAAACCATATATAACGATAGCCGCAAGGTCTCAGACGTTTTATGCGACGGTCGCAAACTTGAGATAAACCCAGACACAACAAATGACTTTAGAAATATGCCGTATCCAGACGACACCTTCGATTTAGTGATATTTGATCCACCGCACTTGCTGAATATAGGCGAAGCATCTTGGATGGCCAAAAAATATGGAAAGCTGCCGGAAGATTGGCAGCCGTACATAAAAGATGGATTTTATGAATGTTTAAGGATTTTAAATCCGAGAGGGTTCTTGATAATGAAATGGAGCGAAAGAGATATAAAAACTACGGATATGCTTAAGGCTATAGGCATACAGCCGCTATTTGGGGATAAGACAGGGAATAAACGATGGCTAATTTTTGGAGGTAGAAATTGATAGACGAAAAGAAGCTGATAGCGGAGATACGAGAGTATATCGACGAATACAAAGAACTAGACATGCAGGGAATGCATAACCTGAAATGGTGCGCCATGATGGATGCGTTGGAGTTGGTAGAAAGTCAGCCCAAAGTGGGCGAGTGGATACCATGCTCGGAGAGGCTGCCGAAAACGTCACAAGATTTAGAGGTAACTTGCAAAAACGGAGGTCGATTCGTTGCTTACTACACAGGTAAAAATTGGTATCATTGCATAACGAACGCTGTTGTTGACATTATAGCATGGAAAGAGCCGTCAGAGCCGTGGGAGGAGGAAAAATGAACAGATGCCCAAAGTGCGGAAGATCGCTTGTGAGTAGTATGTATTGGAGCTGTGGAAGGGTTTATGTTGAATGGTATTGTCTGAGATGCGGCAGGGCTAACGGCATTCGCACAACATATAGCACAAGCAACATGAAGTTAAAGGAGGAAGAATGATGATTATTGGTGGAACTAGAGCAGAGATTGACTTTTCGAGGAAATACTGTGCCCGGTGTAAATTTAACAGGCAATGCTATTCGCGCAGGCAGGCTGGAGACTGTGGGTGCATGGTGTTCGATACCCTGCTTAATAGTGTGGGCAACAAGGAGAATATGAAGGTGAGGATAAAGACAAGAGTCTACATACCAGAATACAAGTCTGACGGAGCTGCGGGAATGGACATAAGGGCCCTGCTCCCGAGGGGCTCTTGCATAATATTTCCCGGCCAGATAGAGCTTATTCCAACAGGGATATCTTTGGAGTTACCAAAGGGATATGAGGCGCAGGTGCGAGCAAGGAGCGGTCTTTCCACAAAGCATGGGATAGGTATAGTAAGCGGCGTGGGGACCATAGACAGTGACTATCGGGGTGAAATAGGCGTGCCACTTATAAACTGGGGAACGGAGCCGTTTACAGTAAACGACGGAGACAGGATAGCTCAGCTGGTGGTGGCAAGATGTGAAAAAGTAGAGTTTGTAGTGGTGGACGAGCTTACGGAGACGGAGCGCGGAACCGGAGGGTTTGGAAGCACAGGGAGGTAAAAATGAACAGAAAAGAATGCTTAGAAGCTGCGGGAGTAGCGGTATTGACGGACAGGGAAGCGGATTACGGCGCGCCGGAAGATTCATTTGCGAACATAGCGGATTTATGGAGCGGATATTTAGGAATGAAGCTGGAGCCGCTGGACGCGGCCAACATGATGATACTGCTTAAAGTCGCCAGAGCTGCAGGCAGATATAAATTCGATAACTATGTGGATATTGCAGGGTACGCAGCTTGCGCGGCGGAGATTGGAGGAGCGCATGAATAGTGTTGTACTGATCGGGAGGCTGACAAAGGACCCTGAAATAAGATATACGCGAGACCAGACGGCCGTGGCAACATTTACGGTCGCTATCGACCGCCCCGTGAAAAAGGATGCTGAGAAGAAGGCGGACTTTCCGCGGGTGACCGTGTTCGGCAGACAGGCTGAGAACTGTGAGAGATACCTGGCGAAAGGAAGGCTTGTTGGTATTCAGGGAAGGATACAGACGGGAAGCTATACCAATAAAGACGGATATACGGTCTACACAACGGACGTGGTGGCTGACAGAGTGGAATTTTTGGAATATGGAGACAGGAAGCAGTCGGGTGGAGCAGAAGCGCCGCCACCAGATATGGAGCCTCCAGAAGGGTTCCAGCAGATGACAGACGATGATATACCGTTTTAGAGGGTGCGAGGTGTTTTTTTAAAATTGGCAACGCCCAAAGAATAGTATTTCATAATATTATGTATGTAAGTATGTATATAATATATAAATAATATAATATATATAATAGTCTTCTGGTAATTTACCATGGACATACATAGGGGAGAGAAAACAGGTCTTTTTTCTGTATCTTAACAGATATGGAAAGGAGGCCTGTTTTTTTATGGCAAAACAGAAGAGTGGTAAGGCTGGTAAAAAAGGCCTCACGGATAAACAGAAACGCTTCTGCGACGAATATTTGATAGATTGCAATGCCACACAGGCTGCGATACGGGCGGGATATTCGGAGAGGACAGCGAGGTCTATTGGGCAAGAAAATCTGACAAAACCTGTCATACGCGCGTACATAGATGCTCGAATGAAGGAACATGAGTCTGATCTGATCGCCACCCAGGACGAGGTCCTAAGGTATCTCACGTCGGTCTTAAGGGGCGAAAGTGAGGCGGAGGACCTTGCGGTCGAAGGGACAGGAAAAGGCTTCTCCAAGGCGCGTAACGTACGCAAGGCTCCGTCAGAGATGGACAGGCTCAAGGCGGCGGAGCAGTTATCCAAGTGCTATGGACTGTACACGGACAAAGAGAAAATGGCCATCGAGCGTGAGAAGCTGGCCATTGAGAAAGAGCGGCTGGAGCTGGAAAAGCAGAGGAACAACATATCTTCCGGAGATGAAGACACGTGCGGCGTCGTTGTACTTGCTCCGATTTTAGAGGAAGGTGACGACGATGCGTAACGTTATCTGGGAGCCACAGCCACAGCAGAAGAAATTTATGGAGCGGCCAGAGTTTGAGTGCCTGTATGGCGGGGCTGCGGGCGGCGGAAAAAGCGATGCGCTCGTTGCAGAAGCCTTACGGCAGATACACATACCACATTATAAGGGGCTCATTATCAGGCGTACTTATCCACAGCTTTCGGAGCTTATCGACAAGAGCCTGCTGCTTTATCCGAGGGCGGTGCGGGGAGCGCGGTATAACACCACGACACACACATGGACATTTCCCACAGGCAGCAAGATTGTATTCGGGAGCATGAACAGAAAGCAGGACAGGATCAACTACCAAGGTAAGGCATACGATTTTGTCGGATTCGACGAACTGACACACTTTGAATACGACGAGTACACATACCTGTATTCCAGAGCAAGGCCGAACGGACCAGGAACGAGGGTATATATCAGATCCACCACGAACCCGGGAGGAAAAGGACATAACTGGGTAAAGGACAGGTTCATCACAGCGGCACCACCGCTTACGCCGATAAAGGAAAAGGTGGTTATCGACGCGCCGGACGGCGGGAAGATAGAGGTTGTAAGGAAGAGGATATTTGTCCCTGCGACAGTTTTCGACAATAGAAAGCTGCTGGAAAACGACCCGGGGTACATTGCAACGCTGGGCATGATGCCAGAAGCAGAAAAGAAAGCGCTTCTTTACGGCGACTGGGACAGCTTCTCCGGGCAGGTCTTCGGGGAATTTACAAACGACCCTGAGCACTACAAAGACAGAAGATGGAGCCACGTAATTGAGCCATTCGAGATACCGGAGTGGTGGAAGATATACCGAGGATTTGACTGGGGTTTTGCGAGGCCTTTTTCCGTGGGGTGGTATGCAGTATCGGATAAGGGCGTTTTGTACCGCATACGGGAGCTGTATGGCTGCACAGGGGAGCCTAACACAGGAGTTAAGTGGCCTGTGGAAGAAGTGGCGGCGAAGATACGTGAGATAGAGACTACAGACCCGCAGATAAAAGGCCGGCAGATAATTGGCGTGGCTGATCCTGCGATATGGCAGGAAGATGGTGGCCCGTCCATCGCCGAGACCATGAGCCGGGCGAGAGTGTATTTCGATAAAGCGGACCACAACCGCATCGCCGGAAAGATGCAGTGCCATTACAGGCTCACATTCGACGATGAAGGCCGGAGCATGTTCTACGTGTTTAACACTTGCAAGCACTTCATCCGCTGCATACCGGCGCTGATATACAGCGAAACGGATGTGGAAGACATAGACACAACGCAGGAAGACCACAATTACGATGAATGGCGGTATGTCTGCATGGCAAGGCCGATAAAGCCGAGAAAGCCGGCTGAGAAAGACCCGCTCGCTGGCAGGGCTGTGGATGACCCGCTGAACATGCTGCAGGATGCTAAGAGGTATAGAGGCGTATTCAACACGCTGTAAGGGAAAGGAGATAATATGCCAAAGGGAAAGAAAAAGTCCGTTGTGGACGATGGGAGAGCCATAACTGACAAGGATGTCGAAGAGTTTGTTGCCGTGCTTAGGGAGTACCAACAGGGCAAGCAGATTATCGACGCGAAAGCCACAGCCAACCAAGAGTGGTGGCGTATGCGGCACTGGGGGCAGATGCAGAGCAGCGAGGCCGATGAGGAAAAGGCTACGTCTGCATGGCTGTTTAACAGCATTATAAATAAACACGCGGATATTATGGACAACTATCCGAAGCCGAATATCCTCCCGCGTTCCCCGCAGATGGAAAAGGAAGCAAAGCGATTGTCGGAGATTATACCCATTATCGACGATAGAAACGACTACGAGAAGATATACGATTCCAAAGCGTATGATCTGCTGATAGACGGAGGCTGTGTGACGACGGTAATCTGGGATAACAGTCTAAATGACGGAATGGGCGACATCGTGACGAAAATTGTCGATATTCACAACATTTTTTGGGAACCGGGGATAGAGGATATACAGGATTCTGCCTACGTGTTCGTATCTAAGCTTGTGGATAACGATGTGCTCGAAGAGCAGTATCCACAGATGAGAGGTAAAAGCGGCGGCACAAAGACGACAACAGAGTACATAAACAAGGATGAGAATCCTGACCCGACAAAGAAAAGCGAAGTTTGGGACATGTACTACAAGAAGACGATAAGGACGGTTGTGGAGGAATCTGATACCGGCGAGAGAGCGGAAAGAGTGGACACGCTTCTGCATTTCGTAAAATTCTGTAATGGCGTGTTGTTGTATGCGTCCGAAAATGACAAGGCTCTGAAGGATAGGGGCTGGTATGACCATGGGAAATATCCGTTTGTGGTTACGCCGCTGTTCAAGATAAAGGAGTCCCCGTGGGGCTTTGGGTATGTGGATGTAATGAAGTCTCCGCAGGCGCAGATAGACCGGCTCGACCAGCTCATTTTAAAAAACGCCATCATGGTTGGCAGGAAGCGATGGGCAGTTAAGGAAAGCGCCGAGATAAACCCGGAGGACTTCGCAGACTGGTCTAAAACGCTCATCAAGGTGTCAGGATCGGCGTCGTCTTTAGACGATTGCATGAAGGAAATAAGCGTCGATTCTATACCGGCCTTCGTCGTGCAGCATAAAACCAACATGATCGACCAACTAAAGGAGACGTCTGGCAACAGGGATGTATCGCAGGGAAGCACGCAGAGCGGTGTCACGGCAGCGACAGCTATCGCAGCCCTGCAGGAGGCGGGGAGCAAGCTTTCCCGAGACATAAACAGAGTCCTTTACAGGAGCCGCAGAGACGAAGATTTCTTAAAAGTGGAGCTTATCCGCCAGTTTTACACGGAGCCAAGGGCGTTTCGTATCGACAATAACGACGGCAGCTACACCTTCGTTGAATACGACAGCTCTGCGATATCCGGAAGAGACGCGGTATTCGACATAAAGATAAACGCGGAGAAGCAGTCTCCGTTCAGCCGTGCGGCACAGAATGAGACTATGAAGGAGCTTTACGGCATGGGACTATTCGCTCCCGCAAATGCAGAACCGGCGCTCACATGCCTTGACGGCATGGAGTTTGAAGGCATCGACAAGATAAAGGAGGAAGTGAAAAACAAGTCCTTGATGATGCAGCAGTTCCAGATGATGCAGGCGGCGATAATGCAGGTAGATGCTGCATTTCCGCAGCTTGGGATAGCGGCAATGGCAGGGCTGTCGCAGCCGCAGCCTACAGCCGCGACGCAGCAAAGAGCGTCGAGCGAGGAAGGAACCGCAGAAGAACGGGCGGCCAGAACCGAAACCGACAGCACCAGAACCGCAAAGGCGAGAGTAGCCGCATCTAAGCAGGCCAATGTTGGATAGGAGGACGAGATGACGAAGGTAATATGTTCCATAACAAGAGATGACGGACCGCTGTATTTCGAATGTGACGGGCATTCGGATTACAGAAACAATGAAGGGTATAACGATGTATGCGCAGAGGTCTCCACACTATGCTGTATGCTCGTGCGATACATAGACTCGAAAGGCTATGTTCCGGCTGCATGTGAGGATGGCCATGTGAAGATAAACATTGAACGTTCCGACATGTTCATAAACGAAGTGTTTACGGCTGCAATGCTTGAATTTTCAGCACTTACAGAGCGTTTTCCAGAGCACATAAAGGTATACTGATTACCTGGGGGGAGAGATGTTCTTCCCCTTTTTTATATAATGCCGACAGAATACAGAGCCGTGTCTCTTTAAACCATGGAAAGGAACAAATATGAGAAAAGAAATTTTGGAAAAACTGCACACACACATGTTCGACGGAGAAGGCGGAGATGGTGGTGCAGCAGCCGGTACCCCGCAGGACGGGGGAGCAGAGTCCACAGCAGAGCCTACCGTGGTATATGGAAAGGCCGAGGCGGAAGGGGACGATGCTGGTCAGGTCGGCACTGACGAAGGAGAACCGGGAGAGGACGCTCAGGAAGGAGCGACAGACCCGGAAGCAGAGTTCAACGAGCTTATCAATGGGCAGTACAAGGACCAGTTTGATGCGCATGTGAAAAACATCATGTCGCAGAGGTTCAAGAACACAGAAGATTATCAGGAGACCATATCGAGCTACGATAAGGCGGTCGCTCCCCTTTATGCGATTTATGGCATCCGGCCCGGAGATGTTCAGGGACTCGAAAGAGCAATAGCAAGCGATGACAGTTTGTATGCGAGCAGAGCTGACGAAGCTGGGCTTACCGCACAGCAGTACAGGGAAAACCTGAGACTGCGTATGGAGGCCGAGCAGGGCAGAAGCTTGCAGGAGGAAATGAGAAGACAGGCAGAGCGGCAAAAGACATTTGACAGGTGGGATAGCGAAGCGAGGGAGCTTAAAGATACGTTCCCGGCTTTCGACCTGCAAAGAGAGCTTAACAACGAGGACTTCCTCGCAAAGCTAAATGCAGGATATTCCGTACGAGATGCCTTCATGACCGCACACATGTCCGACATTTTATCGGGTGCAATGGGCGAAGTCAAGAGCGCTACGACGCAGAAAGTTGTGGAGAACATCCACACAAGGCAGGCCCGTCCGTCCGAGAACGCGGCAAGAACGCAGCAGGCCGTGGTTCGCAAAGCAGACCCATCGCATTGGACAGATGAAGATTTCGACGAGGTAGAACGAAGGGTACAGAACGGGGAAAGGATCGTGCTGTAGCTTGTCCCTTGTCGATGCGAGAAGGGAGAAAGGGAAATGAGAGATTATTTAAAGAGGCTGCACACGCACATGTTTGAACAGCCGGCAGCAACAGGACCTAAACTGAATACGAACACAACCACCCAGACGGGCTCCGGTAAGGATCTGTCGCCGGAAATGAAAACCTACTATGACAAGGTTCTTATCAGGACGGCAGAGGCTAAGCTGGTGCATGACCAGTTTGGGCAGAAGAGGCCTATTCCGGCCAGAAGCGGTAAGACGATAGAATTTAGAAGATTCTCGTCCCTGCCGAAGCAGATGACGCCGCTAACAGAAGGCGTTACGCCAGACGGCCAGAGCATAAACGTAACGGCTATCACCGCTACGCTTGCTCAGTACGGTGGATACGTTGTGTCCTCTGATCTTCTGGAACTCACGGCTATCGACAATATGCTGGTCGAGACCACGAAGATTCTGGGAAGACAGGCCGGAGAAACATCTGATGCTATAACCAGAGAGGTTCTTGCAGGGGGAACGAACGTAAGATATGCGGGCGGAAAGACTTCCAGAGCCAACATAACGGCTACAGATGTACTTACTGTAGCCGACATAAAGAAGGCTGTAAGGGACCTGAAAGCGAAGAACGCTGAAACCATAAACGGCTATTATGTAGCCATCGTACATCCGGACGCCGTTTATGACCTCTGGAATGACGATGAGTGGATAGAGGCTTCCAAGTATGCGGGCTCTGAGCAGATATTTAAGGGCGAGATAGGCAAGATGTACGGCGTAAGGTTCGTAGAGAGTACGGAGGCTAAGATATGGGAGGTCGGAGACGGAACGAAGGTGTCCGTATACGGCACGCTCGTGCTGGGTGCAAATGCCTACGGCGTAACTACGCTGGGCGGAAGAGGAATCGAGCATATCGTAAAGCAGAAAGGTTCCGCTGGTACAGGAGACCCACTCAACCAGAGGTCGTCCATCGGCTGGAAGATGCTCAAGACCGCCAAGATACTCGTAGATGAGTACATGGTAAGAATAGAGCACTCTGCGACACTTCCGTCGGCAGCTAACTAGGAAAGGAGAACGCTATGGATGAGAATAAAACGGCAGTAACTGAGGCTCTGGGAGCAGAGGTCATCGAGCAGATAAAGGCGGAACTTAGGGAAGAGCTCAAGGCAGAGATGGCGGCAGAGGTAGCCGCCTCCCAGCCAAAGAGCAGGAAAACAAAGGTTTCCGGCGAGACTAAGGCTCAGATCGAACGCTCCAATGAGAAGGTTCCGTATATGCTTCCAATAATAGATGGAGAGCCGGAAGAGGTAAATGTGACCGTGAACGGGAAAACTTTGCAGATCTTGAGAGGCGAGCAGGTGATGATACCAAGAATGTATGCAGAGGTGCTCGACAATCAGGTAGCACAGGCGAGATTCTTCCGAAAATTCCAGAAGGAAATGCAGAATCAGGTAACGGAGATAGATTAATAGTCTTAACATAACAAAATCAATCGCGGAGGGAGTGGCGGAAGCCGCTCTTTTCGTTTTTTGGAGGGGAAAGGGATGAATTATAAGGAATTTAACATATCGGTGCCGATAAACACCAACAACGTGTCTGTGGTGGACGGTATCGTGCAGTACGATACGGCCAACATCGTTAATGCGCGGCTCATGGACGGCGTGGAAGCCTTCGACTTTACCGGATACACCGAAGTATTCATAGAGATTTTAAAGCCGGACGGCACGCATATACAGACCTGCGTAACGGACGATCCGGAGGTGAACGAGGACAATAACCCGTATACGATACATGTGGTCGACCCAAAGGAAGGGCGTATATCTTTCAACTTGCAGGGGCAGGCGACGATACTCACCGGGACACATTTCGGGCAGATAATGATAACATCGGGCGGCAAGATTCTTACAACGGCGCGCATAAACTACTATGTGGGAGATACGCTCCAAAGCGACGCAGACCCGAGCGAGATAACGTCTTCCGGAGAGTACAGCTCACTCAGGACACTTATAGCTCGTAACTCTGCCATTGCTGCGGCGGAGCGGGACAGGGTAGACGCAGAAACGCTCAGAAAGCTGGCGGAGCTCGCAAGAGAGGACAGAATGGACGAGCTTGAGGACGCGATAACCGCATATCTCAATAACGCAGTATCTTACGTGGAGCAGACGGAAGACTATATGGAGCAGGCGCAGCAGTTTGCACAGCTGGCGCAGAATCCATCTGCGGAGATTATAGCAAACCTCATATCGCAGCTAGGGCTTGCATCGGAAGACTATGTGGACGACTCCATTTCCACGGCAACAAAGAACTTCGATGCCGGAAATTATACGGACGGAGCAGATGCGAAGAAGTTGCTCAGGGCTCGCAGAGGAAGTGACGATGATATACCGACGCTGGAAGTAGGTGAGTTTGGCTTTTCCACAGATACGGGAACGGTGTACATAGGGGGAAGCTCCGGGAACATACCGCTCAATGGTGTCTATGTGGCAGGTGCAACGGCACCAGAAAGAAAGGATCTGCTCTGGATAGACACATCGGCCGGAGGAACGATAAAATACTGGGATGGCGATTCGTGGGAGCCGACAGCAACGGCTACATTTGCATAGGAGGGATGTGCGATGGCGAGATTACTATCGAGTAAGAAATCCACCTATGGCAGCCCGTATGCCTACTATACACTGGACGTATCTGTGGCCAGCAGGACGCCGACTGCGGTTAAGCTTTCGGTTACCGTAACAGCGAGGCTCCAGTATTCGCAAAGCTGGCTGGGGACAGGAAGAGGATATGGGCTTGTGGCTGGCGTTTATGTGGGTGGCGCATGGCACACGTTTACCATAAAAAGCGAGAGCGTAACATGGCGAGGAACAGCAAACCATTCTGTGAGTACGACGATAACCGTTTCTGCGGCTGCGGCAACGGCATCACTTACGGGAGTATATTTCAGGGTGCTGCGTACAACTGGCGGGGGTACGTCAGCCAGGCTCGAACGGGTGAAAGTCGGGAATATAGGCATTGGCAGCGTAACGGCAACGTACAGCAATGTTAAGCTTGCAGCCGGCAGTATCGACCAGACGAAGGCGACGCTGACGCTGTCTGGCATACCAAAGTCTGTGGGATACGCAAGGACTATAAGGTGGTACAACGGCAGCACGCAAATAGGGACAACATCCATAAGCGCCTCTTCGGCGGCGACATCGTTTACCTGTGCGCTTTCTGGGTTGCTTCCTAATACGGACTACACTGCAAAGGCGGTAGTGTACAGTGGAAGCACAGCGCTGTGCGTAAAGACTGTAGTAGTATCAACGCCGCAGGAAACCGGAACGCTTTCTCTTTCTGCTGCGGCTACATATCTTACCGTCAGCGTGGGTGATATGTTCAATCTGCCGAATTACACAAGGACTATAGAGTTTTATATAAAGAAATCCGCAGACGCAGACTATGCGCTCTTTACCACGAAAACAGCGCAGGGAACGTCGATAAGCGCTAGTCTCACGGGCCTGATATCCAACGTGAAATATGATGTCATGATCCGCATAAAAAACGGCAGCACGATTCTGAAAACCTTGAGCGCTACAATGGCGACGACCAAAGACACGTCGCTGGTGCCGACTGCGAGAATAGAGAATATAACGCAGAGGCTGGGGACGCGTAACTGTACGGTAACATGGATTGTGGATAAGGAGATTGCCGGAACCACGTACACAATGCAGGCGAAAAAGGCTGGCGATTCAGACTGGACAACGCTTGCGACGCTGACAAGTTTTGCATCTCCGTATGTGGTAACGGCAAAGGCCGGGAATATAGATACGACATTCAGGATATCCTCTGAAAACGCAGCTGTGGCGGCCAGCGTCACCAACCACAGCAATGAGTATGCGCTGTATGTTCGCGACAACTTTGTCTGGGATTCTCCGAAAATAGCCGGCCAGCCGATGGTAATAACGGCGAATGAGTGGAACAGACTGCGTGAGTATGTCATCTCACGAAATCGTGAGGCGGGCAATGTGGTTGATATACCAATGGTAAAGCAGGGCGATGCCATAACAGCTGGCATCTACAACACCATGAAAAACGCCATAAATCAGGTCAGCGCGGTGGGCGTATCTAATAAGACTCGCGGGGATGTTATAACGGCGGCCGACATAGATGCGCTGCGGGTGGCCATCAACAATGTAGCTTAGGGGCGAGATATCGTCCCTATTTTTTTATACTCGTCTCAAAGGTGGAAAGGAGACGAGTAATGAGGTTATCAGAAGCTATAGAACAGGTGAAAAAGGAGAAGCCCCACTCGTTCAGCATGGATCATTGTACGGTATTTATCAACGAGGTGGAGGCATCTGTGCAGGAGTACCTGGGGATTCCTGCGGATGAATGGAAGAAATACGACTGGAAAGAGGATGGCAATGCGGTTCTTATCGCGCCGGAGCCATACAGTGCATTATACATAAGCTGGCTCAAGGCGAAGATAGATTACGCCAACGAAGAATATGAATCCTACGCCACCAATCAGGCGCAATTTGAAGCGGACTTCACGGAGTTTAAAGCGTGGGCTGTCAGAGAGGACAGAATCCGCAAAGAGCTCCCGACGAAGATAAAGAACTGGTGGTGATGATATGAGACTTGTAGCACCAGTCTATAAATTTAACCCGCGTCAGGAGCGGATATTGGAATTTAAAGGGTATAACAGGAAGACTGTCATCGACGACGGGGAAATGAGGGACATGTACAACCTCAGCTCCGACGAATTTCCTTGCCTTTCGCAGCGTAAGCCCCGTGCGGTTTACGACGAGGGATTTGAATATCCGACGGCTATGATAACGAAGAATAAGAAGCTGGCTGTAATATCCAACAAGCAGTTTTCCTATGATGGCGTGATATATCCGTCACTTAAACTCTCCGATGAGACGTACATGGTTCCGATAAACTCAAAAATATGTTTCTTCCCGGAGAAGAAGTATTTCGACGTAGTCATCGAGGATATCGGTGACATGGCTGCGGAAAAGAGCCTGACGGATATCACGGTCACGATTACTACATCGACAATAACATTCCCATCAGGGGGATTTTCTGCGCTATTTTTCATCGGCGATGCTGTGCAGATGAAGGCAAAGGGAGAAGGAACAGATGATCTGAACATATCCGCTGTGATCCAGTCGATTACGGATACGTCTATTACGTTTCCGGAGGAGACCTTCATATCACTCATAGGCGAGGGCGAGACAGAAAAAGAGATAGCTGTCGAGAGCATATCGGTAGATAGGAGCTGTCCTGATTTGGACTTTGTGATGGAATCGAACAACAGGCTGTGGGGCGTGTCGAATAAGGACAACACGATATATGCCTGCAAGCTGGGGGACCCTACAAACTGGACGTATTTTCAGAATACGTCGCTGGATTCCTACTACGCGCAGCAGGGAACCGACGGCGAGTGGACGGGGTGTGCAGCCTACAGCAAACACCTTCTGTTTTTCAAGGAGGACTATATCCACAAGGTATACGGGAGCACTCCAGCGAGCTACCAGATAGAGACAGCACAGTGTCACGCGCTGGAAAAAGGCAGCAGTAAGAGCGTGGCCATTATAAACGAAACTGTGCTGTACAAGTCGCGGCTGGGCATTATGGCTTACTCTGGCGGCGTTCCGATGCTGATATCCGAAAACTTCGGAACAGACATATATACGGACGCTGTCGCGGGGACAGACGGGATAAAGTATGTCGTTTCCGTGCTTGAGGGCGGGGAGCCAAGGCTTCTCGTGTACGATATGGAACGTTTTCTGTGGCACAAAGAAGACCACATGAGGGCAAGAGATTTCTGTTACCACGATGGGCGCCTCCTTTGCATAAACGACGACGACAACAAGATATACGAAATGATTCCTTCCGGTGAGGTAGAGGAAAAAGAACCTATAGAGTGGATGGCTGAGTTGGGACCGTTCGATGAGTTTATTGAGGACAAGAAGGTCTATTCACGGCTTAAGATGCGCCTTAAGCTCGCCGACCTTGCGGAGCTCACGGTGATGATAAGCGTTGATGGCGGCGACTGGGAGAGGATAGAACATCTGAATGCAGAATATGACAGAGCCATCGTACTCCCGATAGTGCCGCGCAGATGCGACAAGTTTGCTGTCCGCTTTGAGGGGAAGGGCAGGTGTCGTATTGAGTCCCTTGTAAGGGAATACAGGCAAGGGACTATAAACGGGGGTGTCAGGTAATGGGGATGATACTCGAGTATGACCAAAGTCCGAATGCCACCGTAGATCAGAAAGTGAGCACCCTGAAAGATTCGGTACAGCGAGCTCTCGAAGATGTTGAACAGAATGCCGAAGGCAGACCGGGAGCGCCGGGTGTCGGAATCGAAGAAATTATAGAACAGTGGCTGCTTTCAACCTCCAAGATTTCCCCGATTGGAACATGGGTATATGTGGAGGAGAGACCTGAGTGGAAGCCTAACCATTATTTCTGGACGCGTAATGAGGTTCACTATACGGACGGGAACATAAGATATACGACTCCGGGGCTTGCGGATGCGCTAAACAGGGCCTATGAGGCGGCATACGAGGCCGGGGATATCCTGGGTGATATCGAGACTGTCGTATCTACCATAGAGCAGACTGTGGAGGAAATAACCCAGCTGGTCAATGAGTCAAAAGAGCTTGCGCAGCAGGCGCAATCGGCGGCGGAGAGTGCAAATGAGCGGGTAGACCAGGTATCGGGAGAAATCGCGACTGCAAACCAGCAGATAGCGACCCTTGTGCAGGAACTTGAAACGCTGGAAAGCACCATGGAGGCGAGTTATGCCACTAAAGGGGAATTAACCGAGATAAGTACCAGCCTCGGCACTCAGATACAGCAGAATGCGGCACAGATATCGTCAACGGCTTCGGCTGTGCAGCAGGTGGATATTGATGCCACGCAGGCACTGCAGGACGCAGCAGACGCGGCAGAGGCGGCGGCGCAGGCCCAGCAGAACGCGACAGATGCCCAGAATAAATACACGCAGTTAAAGCAGCAGGCGGATGTTACGGATGAACAACTTGCTGTGGCACAAGAGGCTGTAGAAGAGGCTCAGGCGGCGGCGGACGCCGCTCAGGAAGCCGCAGATGCAGCAGCGGCAGCAGCGGACTCGCTGGATGATCGAGTAACTGTTGCGGAAACGCAGATAACGCAGCATGCTGAACAAATTGCCCTCAGGGCTACAAAGACCGAAATGCAGGCAGCTGATGATGCGACACTTGCTAGTGCTAAATCTTACGCTGATGCTCAGATAGAAATAAGCGCAGACGGCATAAAATCAACAGTTTCCGAAACATATGCAACAAAAGCAGAAAACGAAGTAACGGCTTCGGCGGTCGATGCTCTTGATGATACAGTAAACGGAAAATATGAAGTTCAGCTTGATGATGAAGGCAATCCTGTATTGGATTCTCAAGGAAACCCTGTGCAGATTTATACAGAAGGTATAAAAGACTCTGTAGCCAATATAGAAGAGTTGACCTCCGACATGGATGAGACCGTGACAAGGCTTGACACTGACTTTGGTGCACTAGAACAGCGTTTTTCATCTGTAGAACAAACAGCAAATAACATTAATATCAACTTTGGAGAACTGGGCAACGACATGAAATCATGGTTCGATTTCAGTGAAGAAGGGGTACTTGAAATCGGAAAATCGGAAAGCCCTATAGTTTCGCGACAAACGAATGAGTCATATGCGTTCGTTGAAAAGTCCACGAACAAGGAGCTCTTGAGGCTTGATACAGAGGGAGCAACTGTAGACACTCTCAATTCAGACCAACTCAGAGTAGGTAGAGAAAATCCTCAATGGGCAACAAGACTCGGGGCCAACGGAAACCTTGATGATGTGTGGATTGGGGGTTAGAGAATGGCAACATTATTATCAAATAAATTATCAAACGGAACAAGTCCTGCGGCATATTATACAGCTTCAGTATCTACGTCGAACAGGACGGCCACTTCCGTCAAAATAACATTCAGTATAACAGGTCGTCTTCAGTATTCAAGTTCATTTTTAGGTACGGGAAAGGTTCTCGTAGCTGGAATCAGGGTGGCTGGAACATGGCATACAGTAACGCTAAAATCATCATCTAGCTCATGGAGCGGGACTGGTTCCCATTCAGCTAGCACGTCATTTACTGTCAGTGCGGCAGCGACAACCACGACACTTACAGGTATACAGGTTCGGGTGCTTCGAACGGATGGTGGTGGTACATCAGCTCAATTGAACGCAACGGCGGTGTCCAATATAAGTATAGGATTAGGTGCTACCGCATCGACGCCGTCTATTTCCCCATCATCTGGAATAGAGTTTGGGGATACGATTACGATAAGCAATAGCAGCACACCGTCTACAAACGTGTACACGCTTACATATTCGTTTGGAAGTGCTACGGGTACAATCTGTACCAAGAAGGCTTCCCCTGTTAATTGGACGATCCCGACCTCGCTCATGAGCCAAATTCCAAATGCTACGAGCGGAACTATAACGATTACGTGTCAAACGTACACCAGTAGTGGAACATCAGTCGGAAGTAAAACGAAAACCTTTACCGCATCTGTTCCTACCAGCATAAAGCCAACAATAAGCAGTGTTACGGTCAGTGAGGCTGTATCAAGCGTGGCAAGTGCCATCGGAGCGTATGTCAAGTCAAAATCAAAGGCGAAGGTTGTTATTTCGGCGGCGGGCAGCAATGGCTCTACGATATCTAAATATGCTACGACTATAGCTGGAACAAACTATTCTGGGAGCACTGTAACATCGAACGTGCTCAATACATCGGGAACGGTGACGATAAGCGTTACTGTGACAGATAGTAGAGGCAGAACCGCCAGCACTTCTAAAAACATAACGGTGCTCGATTATGCTTCCCCTGGAATAATAGAAATGAGCTGTTATCCCTGCGATTCGAAAGGAAATAGAAACAGTGATGGCACATATACAAAGATTATCGTGAAAGGACGAGTTTCCAGCCTTGTGGTTGGGAGCACCGAAAAGAATAGCAAAACCCTTACGGTTCAATGGAAAGCGGAAACAGCGTCAAGTTATACAACTCTGACTGGTCTTACATACAGCGGCACATGGGATTTTGAAGCCTCTAAAATTATTTCGGGAACGAATCCGGCGACTACATATGAGTTCAAAGCTACACTGGCAGATAAACTCGGAAGTGATGGACCAAAAACTACGAGAACAAGTGTAGTATGCATATCGCGTCTGGCCGGAGGCGGCGGCGTGACACTGTTTAAGGAGGCTGAGGAAGAAGGCTTTGTAGTAGGAGGAAATAGCGTTTTTGAAGGTGATCTGAATTGCTCTGGTGCAGTACGGCTAACTAAGACTACGAATTTAAGCGGCACGTCAAATACTAATCCGGCATTAATAACCGGTAATCCGACGGGACAGCATATCGAGTTTGATACCAATGAAATACAGTCCAAGGCATCCGCCTCTACGACGGGAATTTTACATCTTAATTATAAAGGCGGGGATGTGACAGTGAATGGTAATAAAATAGGTGCGATCGTAAAAACGGATACCGTCTCTAAATCATGTGCTACTGCGACTGCCACTACGATTACTAGTTTGAGTTTATCGGCTGGTAGATATGTCATAATCGGGTTTGTTGATTGGACTACCTCTTATAATAACACTTATAACGTATATCTACAAAACGCCGATGGTGAGAGTATATCATCCCCTGTTAGAAATTCTATGTTATCTGGTGGCGGAATTAATATATCAGGTATGCTTGAAGTTACAGGAACTGATACGGCGATCTTAAAAACATATCAATCGTCGGGTTCGACCAGAACCGCCAGAGGATGGATAAAAGCGATTAGATTTAGGTAGGTGATAAACATGAAAATACCAAACGATGTATTGAAAAAATATAACGTAATAACATTGGAGGAATATGAACAGTTTTTCCCTGATATAGAAAATAAAGAAGAAGCCATATATCGGGAATTTTTAGAGAAGACAGATTACATCCCACTCAAAATCTTCGAATCCTTTATCGAGGATATGGCAGAAGCTTCTATTCTCGGAACAATTGGGGTTATCGTAGATTTCTTCAAAGATATAAAAGTTACATATAATAATGCGTTGGCTTATAGAAAGTTAGCAAGGGAAGAAATCAACAAGCTCGGAGAATGACTATAGGTTGCGTCGGCAATCAGAGGAGCACGAATATAAATAATGCGTCTATATACGTTGTAGGTACCTGGAAATAGCATAGGGGCGAGAATATCGCCTCTTTTTTGTACTCTTTTCTCAGTAATAGAGAAAGGAGCATTGCTATGGCAGAAAAACCGAAAATAACAGAGACGCCGGCCTATGAGAGTAAGTACCAAAACCAGATAGACTCGGCACTCAGCAACGTTACAAATAGACAAGATTTTACATACGACCCTTTGAAAGACGCGAATTATCAAGCTCTTGCGAAGGTGTATAACAAGCAGGGTAATCAGGCGGCACAGAACACGCTAGGGGATGCCGCAGCGTTAAATGGTGGGTATGGATCTTCTTATGCTGTGACAGCCAGCCAGCAGGCGAGGAACGATTACAATCAGATGCTGGCATCGCAGATACCAGCTTTGCAGGAGGCGGCATACAACAGGTATCTGAATGACTACAACATGAACGTGACGGCTCTGTCTGCCCTTAGGGACGCGGACGATTCGGCATATGGACGCTACCGTGATACCGTGGCCGACAATCAGTGGAAATATGGACAGGAATACCAGCAGTACAGAGATGACATCGCAGACAGTCAGTGGCAGAAAACGTATGATCGTGGTGTTTATGAATCAGACAGAGATTACAACTATCAGGTCGGCAGAGACAAGGTCACTGACAGTCAGTGGGCACAGGAGTTTGCACTGCAAAAAAAATCAGTAGCCTCTAGGAGCCGGGGCTCTTCTGGAGGCGATAACGGTTATGTAGGCCCCACAACAAGTGGTAATGACGAATCCTCCTTCCAGTCACTTTGGGGTGGTGACACAGAAAAGCGATATAACAACGGAATGACAGCTGCCCAGTATGCGTCGCTTATGGCGAAGAAAGGCGCAGAAGTTGTAAACAACGCGTCGAAGAAAAAGATTAAAATAAAAAAGTAGAGGTATAGTATGGCAGGAAAGAGAAATGTGAGCAGGTTGAGGAAAGCTCTCAACAAGAATAATACATCAGACAATCTTAAAAAGGCGGCACAGAGCGTCGAGAGAGCGGCGAGAAGTGCTGCCACTTCTGCTTCTGTAAGCAGGGGAGCGAACGCGATAAGAAGAACAGGGCAAAGCACCGGGAGTCGGTATGCTGGCTCGGGCAGCTCAAGCGGAAATTATGTACGAAATTCCCGGGTACAATCTAATAGAAGGCAAGAGGATAAGAAGAAAGAGCGCAAGCAGACAACCACAAAGGCTGTAATGGAGCGATATCAAAATCGCACTATTTCCCAAGGAAGAAATAATAAATCTGCGGCAGCGAAAGCTCAGTACCGACAGAACGACAATACGCTTACGAAGAAGCAGAAGCAGACGTTGAAGAAGAACAAGGCAAGATATGATAAAGGCCTCGGTGGCATATCTGAGGGCGTGGCAAAAAGATATGGTGGGAGCCTTATTTCTGGTGCGGCCGATACGGTAGAAGACGTTACAAACTACCTGTCAAGGTCGATGCCAGCGCTCAAAACAGGAACTTCTGCAGCCAAAGCCCTCTATGACAATACTGTCGGACGGGCGGACAAAAAACTTTCCACTAAAAACTTGGAGAAGAAACTCGAAAAGACTGGCGGGAAACTCCAAAAGTCTGGACAAAAGAATATAGATAAGGCCAAAGAAGGGAGGAGCAAGGCTGCCCAGTGGGGGATAGACCTCGGAACGGCGGCGACAGAAATGGGGCTAGATGCTCTCCTTACTCGTGGGCGAGGGACAATGGGGGCGATGTATGCCCGCTCGTACGGGTCCGCAAAACAGAGTGCGCTTGATGAGGGCGCAAGTGAAGAACAGGCGCGCAATTACGGAAGAGCCATAGGAGGCCTTGAGGCGGCCACAGAAAAAATGTTCTCTGTGGCGAAACCCCTGAAATCCCTTTTTGGAAAAGGTGTGGCCGACGATGTAACAGAAACCCTTCTGAATAAAGTGGTGAGCAAGGCCTCAACGCAGGCTGGGAAAAACGCTGCATATCATGGCGGAAAGACTCTTACTGCGGCAATTACAGAAGGCCTTGAGGAAATGGTATCGGAAGGCCTCGACCCGGTTATCGCCAACACGATATATGCAAACGCCATCGGAAAGCCGCACAGCACGTCGGCAGGGGATGTTCTTTATGCAGGCTCCGTGGGAGCCGCTATGGGAGGGATCCTTGGCGGGGGCGGACAGATCGTGGAGTATGGACAGGGGCGCAGAGTTCAAAACGTGTTCGGCGACGATGGCGTGAAGACACTGGCAAAAGCCGCTGCCCAAGTTGATGATGCGGCTGAAGCGGCCAAAGGAGCTGCGTTAAATGAGATGATAAACCGTGGAGACGGCATCGCCGCAGGACAGGCGAACGAGCTTTACAGGGCTGTGTACAACCAGGAGATAAAAGACCTTGAAAGAGGCAATCTCGCCGCCCGATCGGCGGACGCTATTATGCAGAGGGAAAACCTCATTTCCCCGATTCAAGTAAATGAAGAAACAGGGGAAACCGTTGTCGGCAGAAACACGGTGCAGGCGTTCAACGAGCAGAAAGAAGTGGCGACCGCCGCAGTAAACCAGCTTGTGGCGGAGACTGACTTGCAGCTTCCCGAGATGAGTACAGAACAGATAAGCAGCGCCGTGGCCGCCATCCAGACCGGAATAGGCGGTATCGACGAAGTGAACCTGTTCACCGTCGGAAACCCGGAGGCGAGGACAGTCTATGAGGCGGTAACCGGAAAGACGTTGCCGGAGACGAATCAGGAAACGCGGGAAATGCTTTTCGAGGAAATCGGAAAGAACCGCGTTAATTCCGCACGCCTTGAAACGGAAAAAACCGTTGATGCAGTAAAGGGACTTGTGGCGCAGGACATGTCGCAGTATTACGAGGCTGCGGGGCAAGAGGCGTTTGCACAGGCGTTTTCTGATGTGAATGTGGGCAATGCCGCACAGGTGGCAGAATCACTTGAGACGTTCGACGATTTTTACAGGGCGGGTCGAAATGGTATTGCATATGCTGATGTGATAAGCGCGGCTAATCCTGCCCATGGGAATGTCTCTGCTGATATAAGGCAAGCGGCATGGCAGGCGGGCCAGCAGGATGCTTTCCTTGCCGCAGACACGGCAAGAGGCCTACAGATGATGATCGGCGAGACTGCAAGACAGGCGCGCTCGCAGCGCAGGTCCGGCGGCAGGCTTTATTCTGATATTTCCAAGGAGAATAGGCCGAAGTTTGCGGCCAGCCAGCAGGGAATGTACAGAATGCTGGCGAGAACGTTCGGTATAGATATCCATATAGTAGACAGTCTTGAAAGCGGAGCAAACGGTGAGTACCATGACGGGGCCATATATCTTTCCATGGAAAATGACAGGGCGCTTGAGTATATTTTTGCGCATGAGATAACCCACCACATGCAGAGTTATGCGCCAGAAGAATACAATAAGCTCAAAGAGCTTATCCGCAGCAGATGGGCGCAGCGCGGAGATATCGAAGATGCAATAAAGACGAAGATGGCTCAGTATGCGCGTCACGATGTGAAGATCAGCCATGAGGAAGCTCTTGACGAGATAATCGCCGATTCTACGTACGAAGTATTGCAGGACGAGGAATTTATCGACGAGATCGTAAAAACGGACAGGAGCATCGCTCAGGCGATCCTGGATGCTATCAAGAATGTGCTGAAAAAGCTAAGGCTTGTAATCGCCGGAGGCGACAGGTTTACTCCTGCCCAGAATGAGGCACTGCTTTCGGAGCTGGATCTGCTCAAGGAGTTTGAGAGGCTGTGGGTCGATGGTCTTGCGAGAGCTGCGGAAAATAGGGATGCCGTGGGCTCTATGGGCTCTGAGGTAAGACAGCAGGCGGCGCAGGGATTGAAACCGTTTAGTATAACAAGGAGCGAAATCCTTGAAAACATGAAAAAGGTGGCTGAGATGTCGCCCGTTGTTGAGCTTGATGGCTCCGGATTTAAAAAACAGGAAGGTCGTTCACTTTCACAGGCTGTAATGGATTACTATGGCGGTAAGGAATTTTACGTAAACAACCCGACACTCGGAGATGTGAAGGTTGGCAAGCGTGGGATAAAAGCAGGAACGCAACATAAGCTTTATGGCTCGAAAATAGAAGGTTTCAAAGCGTTAAGAGAGGTTATTGAGGATGGTTATGTAATTAATGTATCTCAGGATTATAAGAACGATGGAACTGATCGTGTTATTTTGGCTACGCCTATAGAAATTGATGGCAAGACGTATTATATGGGAGCCGTGGTTAACCGAACCAAGAGTAATAATATCCAGAATTATTATATTCACGATGTGATTTTGGAAGAAAAAAACAACATCCCTAAAGACACGGACACCGACAAGCGGCATGGACGTGTGGATGTTGTTTCTCCTTATAATATACTCCAACAGCTCAACAATATCAACAACTTATCCGAAAAAGATGTGATTTCTGATGAGGGAAGATTTTCACTCAAAGATACAATAGAAGAGACCCGCAACCTTATTGCGCAGCATAATTTAGGAGCGGACAATCTAAAAAAAGCATTTAGCCTCGGAGGATTTCCTATGCCTTCAATCGCTATAACGAAAGGAGATGTAGGACATGTCAATTTCGGAGAAATAAGCCTTATATTTGATAAGGCAACCATAGATCCTGCGGACAACAGAAACAAGGTGTATGGTGCTGATGCGTGGACACCAACGTTCCCTGATATTGAGTATGAAATAAATGATAAAAAGGCATCCAAGATATATGCAAAAGCGAATAAAGCAGGACATGTGCCATTTTTAAATCCAACAGATTTTCATCCATCAAATATGGAAAGCCGTATCAGTAATAAAGGTGAGCAAGGTCTTATTGAGTATTATAAAGACGACTATGGCCTTAAGCAGATGTACCTTGTTGATATAGGAGAAACTCCGGTTGATTATGTGCAGACGACCGTTCGCGAGGAAATGAGTGATAGAGAAAGAAGAGAAGGCCAGTGGTATCTTGATAACGAGCCGGAACTTTGCGAGTCGTTTGCTAAGGTGAGAGTGGATGGAAACCCTATGAAATGGCGTAAAGATAATATAGAAAAGCTGAGAGAAGCTTACAAAAATTATCTTGTTTCGGAAGGTATTGCGCAGGACGCTGCGGATGAAGTAGCTAATGCAGCAAAGGCATATGAGGTATCAAAACCTTTGCTGAATGCAGAGAAAATAAAAAACGGCAAGGATGTTATAGAGAGAACAGAGAACGACTTTACTGCAACAAAAGAGGTGATAGATAAGAAAATAAACGAAGAGGACTATGAAAAATGGTTCTCAGAATTGTTTTCTGGCATAGAGAAAAACTCCGGAGTATGGAACGGCAAGGATCCATATACGCCGTCGGGTAATAGAAGATCATTTGCCGCTACTCATTATCCAGTTACACTTGATAATATTGTAAGTGCTATGCTTGCGCAGGCTGACAGCGTACGAAATGCAGGTTCGATGTTTGTAGGTACAAAGACGATTAGAGCAGCCGCGACAGAAAGCTTTGGATCTATCGAGGGAATAAAAGCCGCGTCCGGAAAGCTTCAAAACATTGATACGGAAGAATATGAATCTCTAAAGGAAAGTCTTGATAGCAGGCTTAGCGCAGTTATGAGTGAGATAGTATCTGAGAGTGGAAATTCAGATAATGCGTTTATTGATATGGATTATCTTGGATATGCCATAGAAGAAGCATGTTCAAAGCCTACCGCAGATAATATAAAGAAAGTGCTTGTAAAAAACGGTTGGCACATAACGGACGCTCAGGCGCAGGAGATTAATAATATCATCAACGAAGTTGCTGATATGCCAGTGAACATGTTTGAGGCAAAGCCGCTTAGAGCTGTAGGCTTTGATGAAGTAAGGGCTGCCGTCGTTCCAGATGATATAGATTCTGATATTAAGTCTGGACTTACTGACAGAGGTGTGGAAGTATTTGAGTATGAAAATGGCAATGATGCAGATAGGATAGTTAAGGTTAATGTTGCTGCCGAGGAAAAAGATGTTAAGTTCTCCCTCCCTGACGAAGCTGACGTGATCGACTATGCCAATGAGCACGAGACTGAGTTTGTTGACGTGCCGCCGGTGCGAGACTATGAAAAAGATGCGGTGCGCATAAAACAGCAAACGTACGGTGAGCTTTTGGAACAGGTTGAGAAGCTGAAGCGTGACAGGAATCGCACAAAGGGCAGAGTTCTTGATGAGCGATCTGTGCGCGAAGAGGTCAACACAGTCATATCCACGCTCATGACTTACAGCGAGAGCTACACGCCGAACGGTAGAAAGAGAAAGACCAATCATGTGCTGGTGCGTGACGGCGTGCATGCGGTCAGCCAGATTTTCACTGCGCTGAAAAAAGGCGATTCCTATGAGGCTATCACAACGGCAGAGCTTGCCGCACAGGACATCGTGGAGCGTTTGGAACTCGTGAACGACGATATGTTTTATGAGTATAAAGACCTCAGAAACTATCTGAAAAACACGAGGCTGGTGATATCTGAGGAAGATGCAGCAAACATACCGGACTTCAAGGACTTCAAGAAGCAGCAGGCGGGAAGGATCAGGATCGTAAAGCAGAATGGTATGCCGGTTGATACGGTATATCAGGAGCTCGTTGAGCAGTATCCTGAGCTTTTCGATGCAGAGCTCACGCATCCGGCAGACCAGCTTACTGAAATCGCCGAGGTCAGAGAGTCGCTTGAGCCATACGACATTATGCTGTCGGCAGAAGAGACGCAGCAGCTTGTGAAACAGACGGCGCAAGACCTTCTCGATATTGCCGGTCGTGGTAAGCCGTACAGGTCGACCGTTGATAAATACGATGAGAAGCTCAGACTTGTAAAGGCGCGTCAGCAGGAGGCTATTAGAGATGTGCGCAGAAATGAGCGCGAACGCGCTGAAAGACTTGTGCAGGCAGAGCGCGAGAAGCGGGCAGAACAAGTGAAGCACGCGAAAGAGCGCGCCGATAAAAGGGTGCAGGCTGAAAGGGATAAGGCGCGCGCAAGAGATGAAAAGCGCAGAGACACACAGGCACGTCGTGAGGCAATGGCAAGCATCGAGCAGAACAGGAGATGGCTGCAAGACAGAATCGCAAAGCCGACGGATGATAAGCATATCCCGGAAGGATTCAGGGCCGCTGTGGCAGATCTTCTTTCACAAATGGATATGCAGACTATAAGGTCGAAAAAACTCGAAGCAAAGCGCGGAGAAAGGGCTAGAAGATGGGTTGAGATGGACGAACTGCGAAGCCGCCTTGCTGAAATTGCAAAAGAAGATGGTAGCGGCGAGTTTGAATATGACGGATATATATTCGAGGTCATAGACTCCATGGCGCAGCATATGGACGGCAAGGCCATCGATGAAGCTAGTACAGAACAGCTTCATGAGTTTGATATCCTGATGAAGTATATCGTGACGAATATCAGAAATTATGACAAGATGGTTGCATCTGATGTAAAAGAAACCGTTTCGCAGCTTGGACGGTCGACCATAGCGGCGGCCAACACCAAGATAGCCAACAGAAAAAGACATGGTGGGATAAAAAAGGAGAGGGGCGGAGCCGTGGGAGATATCCTTAATTCCTCCAATCTTACCCCTATAGATGTCTTTGAGAGGATAGGCGGCGGCATGGGCGTTGCCTATAAGGAGCTACGCCATGGATTTGATAAGCACGTTGATAACATAACAGAGTTCAGGGCATTTTATGAGGAATTGTTTAAGCCGTACAACAGGAAAGGAAAGCCGGGAAGCAAGATAGAAAGGTGGAGGACTGATAAGGATGCTGTCACAAAAGAGCTTTCAAGTGGACAAAAAGTGACGATGAGCAGAGCGCAGATCATGTCACTATATTGTCTTTTAAAACGTGAGCAGGCAGTCGGACATATCATGAACGGTGGCATAACCATGACCGAGATAGAAACTGCAAAGAGGCTGAAAGGCGCCCTATCCGGCAAAGAACCTGTAAGCAGCGCGGCTATACACATCACTTATGAAGAAGCGCAGGAACTGGTGTCCGAGCTTACTGATGAACAGAGGGATATGGCTGATAAACTGCAAGGATATCTGAACGGGAGATGTGCAGAACTCGGAAACGAAGCCTCTATGAAGATGTTCGGATACAGAAAGTTTACAGAGAAAAACTATTTTCCTATCAAGTCCGCTGATAACTGGATAACAACGGATGCAGAAACCAGAACGCCTGTGGAGACTATAAAGAATTTCGGTTTTACAAAGGGAACGGTGGTGAACGCCAATAATCCTATAGTGATTGACGACATTTTCAAGGTTGTGGCAGACCATATGAATAAGATGAGTCTTTATAATTCTTTGGCACCAGCAATAAGAGATTTTATGAAGGTGTACAACTATAAAGATGATGTTGCGGGCGGCGACAGTGTAAAGGGTAAGATAGATGACGCGTGGGGGAAGAGATATAACACGTACATACGGAGATTCTTGGCAGACCTCCAGAGCAATGCTCAGATGAAAACCGAAGGCCTTGGGCGGTTTATTTCAAAGTCACTTGCGAACTACAAGAAAGCAGCAATAGGATTCAACTTGCGTGTTGCTGTACAGCAGCCGACTGCGATTGTCAGGGCAATGACTCTGATAAATCCGGTGTACTTTGCGATGAAAAATCATGTGCCGATGCCGCTCCAGAAGTTGAGGAAGGATACAGGTTCGGATTACAAAGATATGCTTGAGCATTGTCAGGTTGCCCGTTGGAAGTCGTGGGGCTTTACACAGGTGGATATGGCAAGAGACCTCGATAGCATTATGATGAATGAAGAGTGGTCGAGGTCAGATGTTTTGACGATGCAGATTTATGGTGCTTTGGATAATTATACGTGGGCGAAAATATGGGGCGCGGTAAGGGCTGAGACGAAAGCGAAGCATAAAGATGTTGAGGTAAATTCAGAAGAGTTTTATCGCCTTTGTAATGAGCGGGCTTCCGAAGTGTTTGACAAGACGCAGGTAGTTGACTCTGTCTTTCATCGTTCTCAGGCGATGAGAAACACGGATGCGCTCAGCAAGATGCTGACGTCTTTCATGGCAGAGCCGACAAGGACATATAACCTTATGAAAAGCCAGTACGGTGACGCTGTTGAGCTTTGGCAAAACGAACATAAAGCGCGCGCTGTAGGGAAAGTGATGCGTGCATCGAACATATTCGTATTTAATGCCGCCGCCGTTTCTGCTGTCGCTGCTGTCGTAGATGCCTTCTTGCGAGGAAAAGATGTTGACGATGATGATGAACCGGACGGCTGGTGGGAGAATTTCCTTAATAACTTCTGGGGAAATGTAAACCCGATAAACATGGTGCCTATCCTGAAAGATATATGGAGCTATAAAGACGGCTGGGGAAGCCAGAATATGGCGATGGAAGGATATGCTGACATGATGGAAGACGCTCAGGCCATATGGGAGAAAATAAACGGAGACAGTGATGCTTCTTGGAGTGAGCTTTTCAAAAACTTCGCGGGCAGCTTGGGATATGTGACAGGTGTCCCAGTAAAAAATATTATGCGTGAGTGGGAGTCTATTTGCGACATCTTCGGTATTAATGTTTTCGCTGCAGAGGAAGGTAGTGAAGAAAAGACCGCTGACAAAGAGAGCATTCTCGATAAAGCTGCTGATTGGGCAAATATCAAAGATGGAAGTTGGATAGATAATCTCCTGAACGGAGCAGGTGTTAATTTGACCGAGGAGGAAAAAGAGAAGGCTGAATACAAAGAAAAACTTGCGAGTGTTCAAGAAAAGATAGACGGTCTTTCTGATGAGGAAAAGCAGGAAAAGATATGGGACGAGGTCACGGAAAACTATACGACCTACATAAAAGATGGTGATATAAACAAGCTACGGGAAATGAGAAGGCAGCTACAAGACCTTGATGGGGATGTTGAAACATTTGATGAGAGAGTACTGTCAAAAGTGAAGACTGCGTTCAAGAAGAATATCGGTGCAGAAGGCGACCCGGAAAAGCTGGAAAAGTATAGAATATTCATGATTGAAAGAGGAATGACTACAACGGAAATAAGTCAAGACATTGTAGCAAAATCCGATACAGCAAAGGAGTTTCAGGTTGCACTTTGCCTAAACGACGAAGAGACTGCCGTGAACGCTCTCTCGTCTTTGAAAGAGGCAGGGATATCCTATCAGGACGCTTATGCGCTGTTTGTGAACCGAACCAAAGCCATAAAGGGCGCAGATTATAGCACGGGAGAGCTTGCATACCCTACAGATGGCACCATTACGTCCGCATTTGGATATCGCAATTCGCCAACAGCGGGGGCATCATCTTACCACGAAGGCATAGATATTGGCGCGCCGCTTGGTTCAGACGTTGCTGCTGCTGATGGAGGAAAGGTGTCAAGGGCTGGCTGGAATGGCGGAAAGGGATACTCCGTTACGATTGACCATGGCAATGGCAGATATACAGAATATAACCACCTTAATTGTTATTACGTGCAAAAAGGTGATGCGGTATCAAAAGGGCAAATTATTGCCGCTGTTGGAAGCACAGGTGTATCAACCGGCCCACACCTTGATTTTAGGGTTCGTGAGAGCGGAACGTACGTCGACCCGATGATATATTTTAGGTAGGGGAGACGGAAAAACATAGCTGATATATAATAATCATACACCAACTTTTCATTGTTTTTGCAAGACACCCTTGGGGGCGAGAGCTTCCGGGGTGTTTTGTTATGCTTGAAGAAAATGGGAAAGGAGATTTTTATATCATGAAAAATCAAAAGAGAAATGCAATTATACGACTGATTGTAATGGCGGTGCTGATGGTCAATATGGTACTGACGCTGGCCGGAAAGAACCCGATACCATTCGACGAGGCGGAGCTGACCGAGTGGCTGACGGTGGCAGCAGCAGGACTGTCCACGCTGTGGTCGTGGTGGAAGAATAACAACGTAACCACAGCAGCCCAGGAGGCGCAGAATACGTTAAAAGCAATTAAAGAGGACGGTGACGGCAGCGATGGAGCTGTGTTTGAAGAAGTTGAGGAAGGAGATGTAGAGTAATGGAGTTTAAAAAAGCGTTCGAAAAGATGAAAGAAGGGGCAAAGATAAAGCTTCCTTCATGGGGCGGATATTGGTATTGGGATGCAGACAAAGAGACTATTATAATGCACACCAAGAATGGCGAGGAACTGGATATTAGAGCGACAAAGATGGTTGAATATACCGCACTTAATATCTGCTCTGATGAATGGCAACTTGCTGACGAGAAGAACTGCCCTCAGCTTGGAGGTGAAGCAATGTTCGGTTTCTCTGATGCGATTAGATACCTTAAACGAGGATTGAAAGTTGCTCGCAAGGGCTGGAACGGAAAAAAACAGTATATCGAATTGGCAAAGAATATCAGCTATCTGACTCCGGACGGAGAGAAACATAACTGTAACCATAACGCAATCGGAAACCAGGCGATTGCATTTGTTGGAACATCTGGCGTGCAGATGGGGTGGCTTGCTTCTCAGGCTGACATGCTTGCTGAAGATTGGGTCTTTGCGAAAAGTTTGAAAGGAGATGTAGAGTAATGATATCGGTTTTATATAGACAGTATTTTCTAAAATATAACTATGGCTATTACACAGGGGCACTGGACGGCGTAACGGGAGCGCAGACCAAAGCAGCCACAAAGAAATTCCAGAGAGGATATGGCCTGTCGGTAGACGGCATCTGGGGAACCAAGACAAATGCAAAGGCTGTATCGGTAACGAAGGAGCTGCAGACACTGCTGAATAAATACGGCGCGGGGCTGACCGTCGATGGCGTTCTGGGGCAGAAGACTGCGGCAGCTATAAAGACCGTGCAGAAAAAGCTGGGCCTGACAGCAGACGGATGCGCTGGACAGGCTACGTGGGCGAAGCTGCGTAGCGGATCGGGTTCGTCCGGTTCCACCAGTACGGCCTCCGGCGGAAGTTCTGCGCATTTTGCGAAGAGCGAGTTTAAGTGCAGCTGTGGCGGTAGATACTGCAATGGATATCCGGCAGGGAACACATCGGCAAAGTTGCTCAACATACTGGAAAAAATCCGCGCATATTACGGCAAACCGATCACAATAACGTCCGGCCAGCGTTGTGCTACAAGAAATAAACAGGTAGGCGGCGTATCCGGCAGTGCGCATACCAAGGGCAAGGCAGCGGATATTTACATCCCAGGCGTAACCAACACCAGAGCGGGAAGAAATGCCGTTGTGAATCTGGCGTATAAGTATGGTGCAGCTTATAGTTATGCCAACACGGCACAGATGGGTAATGCAGTACATATAAACGTATAAGGAGAATAAATATGGATCAGCCGATCACACGAGCGGAACACGAAGAATTTCGTCGGCGGCTCGAAGAAGAAAACAAACGTCAGGATAAACGGATAGACTTACTCGAGGAAAATGTCCGACAGGTAAGCTCCCTCACGGTGTCGGTGGCGAAAATGGCTCAGAGTCTTGAGCAAATGGTAACAGAACAGGAAAGACAGGGTGAACGCCTTGAGATTTTGGAACGGCGGGACGGTGAAATGTGGCGGAAGGTTATGGGTTACATGATAACCGCCGTCGTAGGTATAATAGTTGGCTTTATCTTTAATCAGATAGGCATGTAGTGTAGGGGGCTGTGCATTAACGCTTATTTTTCGTTAACGCGATAGCCCCTTTTTTGTGCCTAAAGGCATGAATAAGCTGCTGGCTCAACTGATGGTTTTGATTGAAAAAAATATAAAAGAAGGCTATAATTAAAACACAAGAAGTTATTCTGAAAAAATGAGGTAAAAATGATGGAATATCTAAAAAGTGAATATGTTAATGGATTTGGGGTAATAGTGAATCATGAAACAGGTGAGGTTTCTATTTCATTCGTCAAGGAGGAGCCTATTATCGACGTAGATAGAATGGTAAATGGCGAAGACGCGGAAATAATGCGAACAGAAGTTTCTAAGCTCGTTTTAAGTAAGGAGTTGGCTTTAGACTTGTCAAAAATAATAATAGATACTGTTAATAATGTGGATGGAGAGAAAAATAGTGACTGATGAAAAATTTAAGGCCAAAAGCCCTTTAGGCTATACAGTAGTGTGCTTAGATAGACAATGGAGACATATATCACAAGGGCATAGTATAATGCAAAAGAATAAAGAGGCAATTATTGAAGCTATAGAAGAGCCTGAGTATATATATAAAGATAAGGAGAGGCCTGAGAAACGAGAAATTTATTATGGGAACAGCAGCACCGCTACATATAGAGATAGTGGTTTATATACAAAAGTGGTTATTAATATGCCAGATGAATACAATTCTGAAGGAGAAGTTGTAACCGCGTGGCCGACACGTAAAATAAAAGAGGGAGGGGAGGATAAAAAATATGATAAACGTTCAACTGGACAAGAAAAATGATATTTTATATATAACTCTCTCGGATATGAGTAATTCATATGGTGATGAAGATGATAATGGGAATGTAATTTTTAGAGATTTGAAAACAGATCGTATTACAGGAATAACTATTTTTGATTTCATTATGAAATATGATAATATGAAAATAAGAGAATTGAAATTGCCTGTTGCTATAGACTTTGAAACAGATGTATTTCCGTCATTGGGTCTACACTAGAGTGTCCCCGGCGAAGGCCGGGGATTTTTTCCTACATTATATATATGGTTGTAAAAAAGTTGTAAAAATCGAATTGTATGCTATAGAGACACTGAAAAGCGTGGATTTACTGGCAGTCATGAGGTCAGGGGTTCGAACCCCCTATGCTCCACCAATATCAATGAAAAAGCACGCTGGAAGCATTGAAATTCCAACGTGTTTTTTTATCGTTTCCTGTGAGTTCCTGCGAAAAATAGTAAAAAGCATGAAAATAAATCATGCAAAAGCCATCAACCTCATGCACTGATACGCTGCCCTGTGAAAGCACTCACAGTTAAATCCAGGTGAAAAGACATCCGTATCTTTTGCAATCGATATATATTTATATTATAATAAAAATATACTGGCTATGGGATTTGGGAACAGTCATGAAGCGGCGGGAAGTGCCCGCCTTTTCACCGGAAATCGCCCGGATCGATGAGGCTGTCCGGGTTTTTCTTGTTTTTATGAGGCAATGAGCGGAGGTGAGACTGGGAAGTGGATGGAGAAGCGATACGGAAAGTATGTGGAAAAGTTTCGCTGAAAGCGCAGATCTTTGCGGCGGTTCTGTTAATTATTTTTGTATTGCAGGCGTTTTCGGCGGAGAGAGTCTATGCTGATGAGCTTCACTATGTCAGAGATAATAATATAGATTTTTATCTTCCTGACGGGTGGGATATGGAGGAAATAGCCCCGGATGAGTCGTCGGACAGTGGATTCGAGCTTATTGCGTCTTCGCAGGGCGATGGTGTCGTATTCGACCTCTATTATCATCCTGGTGAAACGACAGAATCTGTGTATTTTGACAGCTCAAGCGGTGATGCGGAAAGATACTACGAAGAACAGGGCCGTGGCATGATAGAAGCGCTTTACGGCGAGCTGTATCCGGGAGAGCAGATAACTGTTGCGGAGCCGGAGCTGGCCGATCTCACCTGGGACACGTATCTGAAGCTGATGGTAACTGTGGGGAGCGGAGCCGGCGCGAATGAGCAGTTGGTGTATTTCTCCGCCAGAAGCTCCTACAACTACTCCTACGAAGACGAGACCAGAGCAGTGGTGGACCGCATCCTCCTCTTCAGAAACGACCAGGGCGGGACGATGACGGCAGAACAGCTGGATGAATGGGCGGAGCCGATAGCGGCCGAGTATTACGACTTCGGATACGATGATATACTGATGGGAGATGCGGAAGAAAGCGGCTTCGATGATACATATCATCCGGACAGCGAGACAGACTCGGGAGCAGTGCTTTCGAGTGTGATATCGGTCGTGATGTCTCTTATATTTGTGATCGTGATAATGATCGTGGTGTTGGCGATAAAGAGGAGAGCCAGGAGGGCGCGTACATCCTATCCGAAAGCCAGATGGCAGCAGGCGGATCTGTCGCCGGGAAAGAAGGACACTGCGAAAGAACGTAAAAAATCGGAAAAGGAAAGGAAGAAAAACGGCAGCTCTAAGAGAGAAAATCATGATCGGCAGAGACAGCCGGCGACCGTAAGCAATGGTGGCAGGCGACATGGCAGTGGATATGTGGAAAGCCTGGAGACCCTGAGGAAATCAGGGCTGGTGACGAAGGCGGAGATGCAGGAATTGCTGGATAAATATGAAAGGACTATGCGGGATCTTGAACGCAGGAAGAAAAGACGAAGTTGAAGAAGCTTAGAGATGGAGGAACGATATGACTATTGCTGGGATAACAATAGGCGCGGCAGTTCTGTGGCTGGTAGCAGCCGCGGTCCTGGCTATCATAGAAGCTCTTACGCAGGGGCTCACGTCCATATGGTTCGCGGGAGGAGCGGTAGCGGCAGCTGTTGCGGCTATGGTAGGCGGTCCGTTGCCAGTGCAGGTGATCGTTTTTCTGGTGGTCTCCGTGATCATGCTGGCGATTATGAGGCCTATCGTCAGGAATAAATTCAATAACAGAGTCGAAAGGACCAATGTGGAAGCCCTGCCGGGATCAGAGGGTATCGTGGAAGAACGGGTGACTCATCTGGAACCGGGCGCGGTAAGGGCGGATGGCAAGGTCTGGTCAGCAGTGTGCGCTGAAGGCGAGACCATAGAAAAAGATACCGTTGTTGTTATAAAGTCGATAAAGGGTGTTACCCTTATGGTGGAAGAAAAGAGATAGGAGGATAACAATGTTTTCAGGTGCTGGAATATCACTGGGAGGTATTTTCGCGATAATAGTGCTCATAGGCATCATCATCGCATTGATAGTGACCAACATAAGAATAGTTCCGCAGGCAAACGCTTATGTACTGGAAAGGCTCGGCGCGTATTACGCTACGTGGCAGGTGGGTCTGCATTTCAAGATACCATTGATAGATAAAGTGGCCAGGAAGGTGTCTCTCAAGGAGCATGTCATCGATTTCCCGCCTCAGCCGGTGATAACGAAGGATAACGTTACGATAGAAATAGATACAGTGATCTATTTCCAGATAACTGATCCGAAGCTCTATGCCTATGGTGTGGAAAACCCTATGGCGGCTATAGAAAATCTGACAGCTACGACGTTGAGAAACATCATCGGGGAACTGGAGCTGGACGGTACACTCACCAGCCGCGAGCACATCAATTCGAAGATAAGGATAGTTCTCGATGAGGCCACCGACGCGTGGGGGATAAAGATAAACCGTGTCGAGGTGAAGAACATAAATCCGCCGGAGGATATCCAGACTGCTATGGAAAAGCAGATGAGAGCCGAAAGAGAAAGACGTGAAGCTATCCTCAGGGCAGAGGGAGAGAAAAAATCAGCTATCCTTATCGCGGAAGGAAACAAGGAAGCGGCCATATTGGAAGCGGAAGCTACCAAGCAGGCAGCCATAAAGGAAGCGGAAGGTAAAGCAGAGGCGATAAAGATGGTGCAGGAAGCGACGGCAGAGGGACTCAGGATGCTCAGCAAGGCAGAGGCCACTAAGGAAGTTCTGACTCTGAGAAGCCTGGAAGCCTTTGAAAAGGCCGCCGACGGAAAAGCGACCAAGATAATCATCCCTGCGGAGATACAGGGTATGGCGGGACTTGCCAGCGCTCTTACGGGAATCGTAGTAGACGGAGATGGGAAACCGAAAAAGTATTCTCTGGGAGCTGCCGGGTCAGGCACAGTTGAAACGGATCGCTGAGGGGAGACCGCAGATGATACCGTATGATAAAAGGATGTTCAGGATAACCGCCGACGATCCCAGGGGAGATAAGGTGAAGGTGCAGCTTCCTGTAGCTGCTGTGAAAAGGCTGATCGGGACGACTGGGAAGCTTCCTGTCCCAAGAGAAAAGCTGGATGGCATGGAACTGGAAGATCTGATGAGGACTGTCGAACAATGTCTCGAAGCGGAAACAGAAGGGGATATAATCACCATCGACGCGGCCGACGGAACGCGGCTTCGCGTCTTTGTGGAGTAATGAAGGACAAAGATGAAGATAGTAGTTAAGACGAAAAATACGGATTTTTCCATGCCGGTGCCTCTTGCCATGGCCGAATTGGCGATCAATAACATGCCGGAATCGATTTTTGAAAAAGGCCGGGAGAAGATGGGGCCTCCTTATGACGCATTTATCACCAGGGAATTGGCGGTGACGATGTTCAGAGAATGCAAGGATATATTCAGACAGAACAAAGGGCTTGAGATAATACACGCGGAGGGACATGATGGGACGTATATATCCGTCGTGCTTTGATATGAGAAGACGAAAAACCGATAAAGGAAAGTGTGGTGGAAGCGCTGCCTGCAGGAGGGCAGCGCTGTTGCTGCTTTTTCCGCTTTTTACGGTAATGCTGCTGTTGGCGTCGTGCTCGGCGGGAACGGCGGCAGGGGAGACAGGCTCCGTTGACAGTCAGGGAACATATCTGCCGGCTGAGGAAGATCTGACGGCATATTTTTTTGATGTGGGCCAGGCGGATGCTACACTGCTTGTTTCCAGGGGAGAAGCAATGCTGATAGACGCGGGCAACAGGGACGATGCTCAGTTCATCACCGGTTATCTTGCGGAGCTGGGGATCGAAAGGCTCAAGTACATGGTGTTCACCCATCCTCACGAGGATCATATAGGCTCAGGGGAAGCTGTCCTTTCGCAGGTGACGGTAGACATGGTCTATATGCTCGATGGTTACGATGAAGGCATCGAGGGAAGCCTGAGGCAGGCTGTGGAGCAGGCGGGTATAAACGTCGAGGCTCCCAAGCCGGGAGATACGGCGCAGCTGGGAGAGTGCGGTATCGAGTTTTTGGGCCCTGTCAGAGACAGTGATGATGAAAACGATATGTCCATTTGTCTTCGTATCGATCACGGACAGAACAGTATGCTTTTTACAGGGGACGCCGGAAGCGGGCCGGAACGCGAGATGATAGAGAGCGGTGCCACACTGGAGGCGGATTTGCTGCAGGCAGGACATCACGGTAGCAGTACATCAAGCAGTTATTATTTCCTCAGGGAGGTGAATCCCAGATATGTGGTGATATCGTGTGGAGAAGACAATATGTATGGTCATCCCCATGAGGAGACGCTGAGCAGGTTCAATGACCTGGGAGCGGAAGTCTTCAGGACAGACCTGCAGGGGACTGTGATAGCGGTGGATGACGGCGAGGAGATCACCTTCAATTGTGAAGGCGCCAAAGCTGACAGACCGTATTCCGAGGATCATCAGGAAGCGTCGTATATCGGTAATGTGAATTCGAAAAAGTATCACTCTCCTGACTGCGGAGGTCTGCCCGAGGAAAAGAACCGCGTCTATTTCACCGATAGAGCCGCTGCGGAGAAAGCGGGATATGAGCCGTGTGGATTGTGCCATCCGGATGGGAGCAGCTGAGGGATTTTAGGATGGGATTTCGAGGTAAGGATAGCCGGAATATCCTCAATTGATATTCAGGAATTGTTCAGAGATAATTTTTGGAGAAAATTTCCTTTAAAATATCGTGAATACTGTGTCTTACAGTAAGTCGGGATATTTTTACCGAAAATCGAGTGGAAAAACATGCGAAACTATCGCGAAGGTATATCCTGACAGCGTCTGGCGATAATCCGTCGATCCGCCGACTGCCGGGAAAAGATAAAAGGCTGCCTGCCGACGGGAAGATCTCATCGGTGAGGCAGCCATATTTCTGTCTGTTTCTTGTATATGATCACTGTGTTTACTGCAGATCGTTTATCAGTTCGTCGATATCATCATACGTCTGCGAATTTGTCGATGAAGGATTGATGGACGAAGGATCGTCGCTGGTCCCGAACACGAAGAAGTAGATAAGTGCAAGTATCGCTATCACAGCGACCACCGCTGCGAATATTATGATGGATTTTTTGAACTTGGCGCTCTTTTCCGCACGTTCATCTTCATCGTCGACATCTTTGAAGAGGGAAAATCTTTCGCTCTTCTTTTCCTGTTCTTCCGTACCCTCGCCTGCGTCGTTGCTTGTGACAGTTCCGTCGTCTGTGGCTGTGCCGGGAATTTCACTTCCTGTGACAGCCCCGCTGATCGTGTCATTGGCGGCCTCGCCGCTTTCGCTGGCGGCGGCATCCTGAGGGGAAGCACTGTCGGATACGGCACTGACATCGGTGTCCTGACTGGCAGTCACGACAGCCGGATCCTCATTTCCTTCTGCCTTCCTGGCTTTAGCGGCAGCTTTCTCGGCCTTCTTCCTCTCTTTTTCTCTGCGTTTCTCCTCCTTGCGCCGTTCCTTTTCGGCTTTCTTTGCCTCCTTTTCGTTGAGCGGTGCGGTCTCCTGCCCGTCCGCTGTCTGTCTGTCCGGCGATTGTCCATCCGGCGACTGGAGGTCGCCTGGAGAGCCGGTCTGCGGTGCTTCGGACGTTCCGGTATCATCAGGCGCTGCCTGTTCCGGTTGCTCCGGTGTCGACATTGTTTTTGTTTCGGCAGCAGTGCTGCTTGGGACTGTATCTGCCGCATTTTTGGAGGCAGGCGCACCGTTAGCTTTTCCGGTGGCCTTTTTCGCGGCCATGCCCATTACCTGGCCGAATATGGCGTTGAGAACAGCCGCGTCCTTCGCCTCGTAAGGCAGCAGCTTTATTTCGTTGTCATATGTAAATGTATAGACACATGCATCGGGATCGTTCGACACGTCGGTCATGTTGATGTAAAGGAATTCTTTCCCATCGAATGTGACGGATCTCGTCGTGAATATCGCTCTTTGTTCTCCTGATATTATTTCGATAGTTTTCATGATAATGACCTCAACTTTGTATAAATTTCATGAGAATTTCAAGCTCTTTTTCAAAGACCTTTTTTTTATGGTAACCTTTTTGACCATGAAAAGTCAATAAAAAATGCGATATAATTACAAATAAAGGAAGACAAACCGGTTGAATGATGTTATAATATAAGCAATTATTTTCATATTTATAACAAAATGAGAAGAAAAAGAGGTTACGGAAATGAATAAGAGCGCCTTAACTGAGCAGAGACGGGAAACGGTTATCGGTCTCCTTAAAAATATGAACATCAGGAAGAACGCTGAAGGGGGATTCGATAAAGACGATGTATACGAATGCATGCAGCAGCTGTGCGATTTGTATGAGAATAATATAGAGGAACTGGAGAACGCCTATGAAGGCGAGATAAACGAACTCAGAGAAAGATATCAGAAATATGACGATAACAACGAGCTGTATGTCAGTCTGATCATGGAGGCGAAGAAGAGCAGCAACGAGATCATCAACCAGGCGAAGACGGAGGTCGAGACGATCCTTGCGGAGGGCAGGGATCAGGTCGCCAAGCAGGAGAAGGAGCTGGAGCAGATGAGAAACGGTATGGAATCCGAGAAGGAGGCCATCACCAGGGAACTCAATGCTTCGAGAGAGGCCGTTGAAGCGGAAAAGGCGGCCATGAAGGCCGAGGTACAGGCTGAAAAGGAAAAGGCTGAGGCTCTCAAGAATAAGTATAAGCAGCAGATAAACGCCATGGAGGAAGAGTTTGCTGAGATAAAGACCAATATCCTTCGCACGGCGGGACGAGTGGACAGCCTCAAAAGCAAGCTGGCAGATGATGAAGGTTCCGTATGGACAGTGAACGATACTCCTGAAGCTGTCGATTTCCCTGTAATGGACGAAGGCGTTGAAGAAATAAACGTTCCGGATGAGCAGCTTCCGGAGATACATATGGACGAGCCTGCAGCGGCGGAGATACCGGCAGCTCCTGTTGAGATTCAGCCGGAGGCAGCTGAGGAAACGGCACCGGCGGCTGCAGCGGCGGTCGAGACTGGATCTGAAGGGGAGACCGGCGGACTGAGACTTGAAGATCTTATGCCTGAGCATGTGACAGTGGAGGCTGATAGCGCTTCTGCGTCTGCAGCTGGCGCGGCATCGGTGGAAGATGCACAGGAGCTGAAGCTGGAAGACATAGAAGTAGATCTTCCTGAGCTGAAAGATGATAAAGCGGAGGCCGCTCCTGGTCAGGCAGCCGCAGCGGTGGGAGATCTTCCACAGGAAGTAGCTGGAAATGACGAAAAGGCTGCGGAGGAGACAGGCGAGATTTCTTTTGAAGGATTGGAAGAACTGTTCAAGGACGAAAAATAATTATCAGCCGGCGATGAAAGAATTAAAGGAAAAGATTTTGAATGAGGGTGTCGCCATAGGCACCGAGATAGTGAAGGTGGATCACTTTCTCAATCATATGTTGGATATCGGGTTCCTGGAGCGTATCGGAGCCGAGTTCAGGAAGAGGTTCGCGGACAGCGAGATCGATAAGATACTGACGGTGGAAGCCAGCGGTATTGCTGTGGCATGTCTTACGGCGCCGTGCTTTGGATATCCGCCGGTGGTGTTTGCCAAGAAGGCCAGGCCGAGTACGATGAATGACGGATTTTATGAGGCGGATGCCAGATCCTTCACCAAGGGGACCGTTTCCAAATTCAGGGTAGCCAAGGATCTGTTGACGGCCGGCGAGAAAGTTCTCATAATCGATGACTTCATGGCTCATGGAGAAGCGTCTATGGCGCTTACGGAGATAGTCGGGCAGGCCGGAGGAAAGGTGATCGGCATAGGCGCGGTCATTGAGAAAGGATTCCAGGGAGGCAGCCGCAGACTCAGAGAAAAGGGCTATACCGTGGAATCGCTGGCGGTGATAAAGGAAATATCCGACGGCAACATAATCTTTGAATGATGCCAAATGGACGAGTGAGGTGTATATTTGAGAGCCCGGAAAGATCCGGGCTCTTTTAATGTAAAAAATATCGCTGGAACGATATTTTCGGAATTTCAAAGAAAGCGCCTTAAATGCGCCGACACAGGCAGGCGAGCGATTTAACAAAAATTTTATAAAAAATCGATTTACTTATTGGACTGGCGACAAATAACCAGTATAATAGACAGATAAGAAATATCACACAGATTTACACGGAGGTAACAATGAAAAAAGTACTGACAGTTCTGCTGGCGGCAGTAATGGTGTTCGCGCTCGCAGCCTGTGGCGGCGGTGAAGATTCCTCAGGCGGCAGCGGAAAGGTAGGCGCCCTCTACATCGGTAATGTCAACGATGGAGGCTTTACCCAAAGCATGAATGAAGCTCTTGAAGCGTCGGCAGAGGCTAATGATCTGGAACTGCTCATCAAGGAAAACCTGGGTGAGAACGACGCGCAGGCAATAAGAGACGCAGTGACCAACTTCGTCGATCAGGGATGCACCATAATCGTAGGATGCTCCTTCGGCTACGGAGAGGTCCTCAACGAGCTGGCCAATTCGGGAGACTATGACGATATCACGTTCCTGCACTTCTCAGGATCTTATCAGAATGAGACCAATCTTGAGAACTTCTTCGGCTCCATGGAGGAGGCCAGATATCTCAGTGGTATGGCAGCGGCGTCCGTAAGTGAGACGGGAGTCCTGGGATACGTGGCGGCCTTCCCGTACACCGAAGTACAGATAGGCATCAACGCCTTTACATTGGGGGCTCAGGCCATAAACCCTGATATCGAGGTCAAGGTCATCTACATCAACACGTGGGGAGACGCCGAGATAGAGAGAACCGGTGCAGAGCAGCTTATAGCGGCAGACTGTGACGTACTGACGTACCACGCCAACTCGACAGCTACCCAGCTGGCGGCTTCGGAAGCAGGCGTTTACACTACGGGCTGGAACGTAGTCAATAATGTGGCCGGAGATTATTATATAACCGCCCCTTACTGGGATATGGAGAGCTACTTCACTTCGACTTTCGAGAAGGTAGTCAATGGGGAGTTCGCTCCGTCGGGCAACCAGCCGTTCAGCTACTACGGTTCCATGGCTGATGGCATGATCTGTCTCGACGAGTTGGGGTCTGCGGTTCCTGAAGATGTGGCTCAGCAGATAAACGACGTGAAGGAGCAGATGGAGAACGGTGAATTCGAAGTGTTCTCCGGAGAGATAAGATACTCCGACGGCACTCTTCTCTGTGAGGAAGGACAGACGCTGACAGATGAGGAAATCTGGCAGATAAACAAGGAAGTGGAAGGCGTGACATCGACCTCCAACTAAATATCCGGCCATATGATTAAAACCTTTTAAAAGGAAGACATGATATGGTATATTAATAAGGGGAACAGCTCAGTTCCCCTTATACTATTTTTATGCGGGAAATAACGATGCAATGTACGGAGGAATACAGTGGAGCAAAATCTTGCAATCGAAATGAAGAATATCAGCAAGAGCTTCGGCGCTCATAAAGCGAACGACGCGGTAGATCTGGCAGTGAGAAAAGGCGAAGTCCACGCGTTGCTGGGGGAAAACGGCGCGGGAAAGTCGACGCTGATGAACATGCTGGCAGGGATATATACCCCGGATACGGGAAGCATCAGGATAGATGGCGAAGAGGTGCGGTTTTCGTCGCCAAAGGACTCCATCAGGCTGGGGATAGGGATGATCCACCAGCATTTCAAGTTAGTGGACGTGATGACAGCCAAAGAGAATGTCATCATAGGGCAGCCTGCCGGCTTTTTCCTTCGAGGAAAGAAGCTGGCAAAGGAAGTAAAGGCGCTTTCTGACAAGTACGGCCTGGATGTGGATCCTGATAAGAAGGTCTACGATATGTCGGTAGGAGAGAAACAGACTCTGGAGATAATCAAGGTGCTGTACCGCGGCGCCAGGATATTGATAATGGACGAGCCTACGGCGGTACTGACACCTCAGGAGATAAAGAAGCTCTTCAGGGTGATCCGAAACATGAAGGAGCAGGGATGCTCTGTCGTCATCATCACTCATAAGCTCAACGAGGTGATGGAAATATCCGACAGGGTCACGGTGCTGAGGAAGGGACGCTCCATCGGAACTGTCGTCACCGGGGACACGGACGTCTCCGGACTCGTCGAGATGATGGTAGGCAAGAAGGTGGATCTTTCCATAGAAAAGAAGAAGTTCAGCGATAAGAAGCCGCTGCTTCAGCTGGATGAGATCACCGTCCTCAATGGGGAGGGGAAGGAAGCTGTCTCAGGTGTCAGCTTTGATATAAACTCCCATGAGATCGTCGGCGTAGCCGGAGTGGCCAACAGCGGCCAGAAGGAGCTGTGCGAAGCTATCGCCGGGCTGGTGAAGACACAGAAGGGCCGCATTTTCTTCGATGGTGAAAATATCGTGGGGAAGACTCCGAGGGACATCATAAAGCTGGGGATAAGGATGGGATTCATCCCCGAGGACAGGCTGGGAATGGGCCTGGTAGGAGGTATGGATATCGTTCACAACATAATCCTCAAGGACTATCAGAACAGGCCGGGATTCATCCTCCACAGGGGGCCTTGTGTCGAGAAAGCGAAGAAGATCGTGGAGGAACTGGATATACAGACTCCCAGCATATATACCCCGGTCAAGAAGCTGTCGGGAGGTAATGTTCAAAAGGTGCTGCTGGGACGGGAGATAGATTCGTCGCCAAGAGTGCTGATAACAGCCTACCCTGTCAGAGGACTGGACATCGGCGCGTCATATAAGATATATGAGCTGCTCAATCAACAGAAAGCGGCAGGAGTAGGCGTGCTGTTCGTGGGAGAGGATCTGGACGTACTGATGGATCTGTGCGACCGTGTAGTAGTGCTGTGCCACGGTGAGGTGACGGGGATAGTGGATCCGGACAAGGTGACTAAGGAAGATATAGGGCTGCTGATGACGGGAAAATCCCTCGACGGCGCCGATGAGGAGGTGGGCGCGTGATGAATTTCATAAGACTGACCAAGCGAGACGACCTGCCAAAGAGCAAGGAGATAATGATAACGGTGCTGGCGGTGCTGCTTTCCATGGTGTTCGCCGGCATCATACTGGCTATATTCGGATTCAACCCTTTCCATATCTTCAAGGAAGTGATACTGGGAGCCGTAGGGACTGAGCTGAGGATAAAGCAGACTATCGTCAAGGCCGTGCCGCTGATAATCACATCGCTGGGCATAATAGTGGCGTTCAAGATGAAATTCTGGAATATCGGCGCCGAAGGCCAGATAACCATGGGTGCTCTGGGAGCTGCCTGGGTGGCTCTCAACCTGAGTCCCGATACGCCTCAGCCGCTTATGCTGCTGATGATGATGGCAGCAGCGGCGCTGTGCGGCAGCATATGGGCCTTCATACCGGCCATATTCAAAGCGAAGCTGGGGACCAACGAGACTATTTTCACTCTGATGATGAATTACGTGGCCATCAAGTTCGTAACCTATCTCCAGTATGGCCCGTGGAGAGATCCGTCCGTCAACGGATTCCCCAGGATAGAGATGTTCCCGGACAGTGCCAGACTTCCTGTTTTGGGAGGTATCCATATAGGATGGATATTCGCTATACTGGCGACGGTGGCCGTGTACTTTTTCATGAAGCACACCAAGAAGGGATACGAGATCGCTGTAGTGGGTGAAAGTATAGAAACGGCCAGGTATGCGGGAATGAACATAAGCCGTATAATAATAACGGCCATGATAGTTTCGGGAGGCCTCTGCGGCATCACGGGGATGATACAGGCTTCAGCCGTCGAGAAAACTTTGGTGTACGGTATCGCCAACAACTACGGTTTTACAGCCATAATACCGGCATGGCTTTCCAAGCTCAACGCTGTCTCGGCCTTTATCATATGTATAGCTTTCGCTGTATTGCTGCAGGGCGGTGATTATATACAGATAGCTCTGGGAGTCTCAAGCTCCGTAGCTGATATAGTACAGGGACTGATATTGTTCTTCATATTGGGAAGCGAGTTTTTCATGAGATATAAGGTTCACATAGGCAGAAACAAAGAGGAGGTGGCGTAGTCATGACAGATTTTCTTGCGGCATGTGTGGTTGCGGGAACACCGCTGGTCTTCGCCACGCTGGGCGAGCTGATAACTGAAAAATCAGGGAGCACCAATCTGGGGGTCGAGGGCATGATGCTGATAGGTGCCGTGATGGGATTCCTGGCAGCTATGAATACGGAAAGCCCTGTGGTGGCCATATTGGCGGCAGCAGTGACGGGAGCTGCGGGGGCGCTGATCTATGCTATACTGACTGTGACCCTGAGGGCTAATCAGATAGTATGCGGGCTCACTTTGACCATATTCGGCACAGGCTATGCTCAGTTTGTGGGACAGCCTCTTTTGGGGATGAGCGCACCGTCTTCGGTGATATCTTTCTTTGGAAAGATATCCATACCTGTTCTGGGAGATATCCCGTTCATTGGACCTGTATTCTTCCAGCAGGACCTGTTCGTATACCTCAGCTACATAATGTGCGGGCTGGCAGCCGTGTACATGTACAGGACCAGGATGGGGATGAATCTCAAAGCCCTGGGCGAAAGCAATGCGGCGGCTGACGCCTCCGGCATAAATGTCGCTCTTTACAAATATATCCATATACTGATAGGGGGAGCTCTATGCGGTCTGGGCGGCGCCTATCTTTCCCTGGTGAGGATGCCCATATGGCAGGAGAATATCGTCAACGGCCGCGGCTGGATAGCGGTAGCCCTGGTAATATTCGTGGCGTGGAATCCTATCAAAGGTTTTTTCGGCGCGGCCCTCTTCGGCGGCCTCAGCATCCTGGGACTCAGGCTCCAGGCCATGGGATTCAACGTATCTCAGTACCTGGTGGATATGATTCCTTACGTGGCGACCATACTGATAGTCATATTCAGTACATATAAGAAGAAAAAAGAAAGTCAGCCTCCGGCTGATCTTGGCAACAATTATTTCAGAGAGGAGAGATGATATATGATATATGTCCATTTGGCAGAAGGGTTTGAAGAGATAGAGGCGCTGACGGCTGTAGATGTGCTCAGACGGGCATCAATAGATGTGCAGACCGTGTCCGTAACGGGAAATAGAGTTGTTACAGGGACTCACGGTGTGCCGGTAACGGCGGACATCCTTTATGAGGACGCGGAGTACGAGGACTGTGAGATGATAGTGCTGCCGGGCGGGATGCCGGGAGCTGCCAACCTGCAGGCTCATGAAGGGCTGCTGACGCACATAAAGTGTTTCGCCGAGAACGGTAAGAAGCTGGCGGCCATCTGCGCCGCGCCGATGATATTGGGACACTGCGGCATCATAGAAGGAAAGAAGGCGACTGTTTATCCCGGCATGGAAGATACTCTGACCGGGGCGCAGGCTACAGGCGCTGCCGTGACGGTGGACGGCAATATCATCACGGGACGAGGCCCGGCTCTCGCCATGGAATTCGCCCTTGCTCTGGTGGAAGCTATCAAAGGGAAGGCTGCTTCTGACGAGATCGCGGAAGATTTGCTGTATCAGCGCAAGTGAGTGGTATGAAATTATCGATGATTGATATGGGGAAAGCCGATCTTCACATCCATACTTATTATTCTGACGGTCAGTCCAGTCCGGGGGCCATAGTGGAAAAAGCCGGGAAAATGGGATATTCAGACATCGCCATAACGGATCACGATGGTATTGGTGGTGTGAAAGAAGCTGTCGATGCCGGACGGAAAAACGGCGTGCGGGTCATCCCCGGCATAGAGTTGGATACGGAGACGGAACAAGGCGTTGATCTTCACATCCTTGGATATGGCATGGATTTGGAGGACAGGGATTTCAGGCGTGTGATGAAAGAGCTGGACAGGCGCAGACAGCGTCGTAACGAAGGGCTGCTGAAGGCTTTGACGGATATGGGATATCCTTTGTCGCTGAGCGAGCTGAAGGAGCGACACCCCGGCGGCTACGTGGGGAAGCCTGTCATCGCCCGCGCCATGGTGGAAAAAGGGTATATCGCCGACTACCGGGAAGCCTTCAGTCCCGGCCGGTTCCTGGAGAGCAGCCGGGCCAGGGCCGTGAAAAAGGAACCCTTCTCATCCTCTGAGGCTATATCGCTGATAAGAGGAGCCGGCGGGATCCCAGTCCTGGCTCATCCCATACAGATAAAAGGCATGGGGATCACCGGATCCGAGGATTTTTACCGAGCTGTGGAAAAGCTGGTGGTCATCCTGGCGGATCAGGGGCTTGGCGGACTGGAATGCTATCATCCGGACCAGGATGAAAAGCAGGCCGGCCGTTTTGCCGGGATGGCCCATCGCCACGGCCTGTGGATAACGAGAGGCTCTGATTTCCACGGACCGGATTACAGCCAGGAGCAAGACTGGATACGGAAGAATCCTTTTCTTTCTGTTACAGACTGAAGAAAACTGAAAATATTTGGCATCAACGCCGCGGAGCAGGGCTTCGGCTCTGCGGCGTTGATGTTTTTTTTTTTGCAACGCTTTGCCGCAGGCTCTTTGCTCATTGCTCACCTCGTTTTCTGTGGCTTGCGGTATTGACGTCCATCCTGATATCGTAAGGCTTAAGGCCGGATATTTCTCTTTGCGTATGAAGGAGCGTACTTTGGGAATAATAGTTAAGGAAATTATTTCCCACCGGGAATAAAACGCAGAGGAAAATATATGAAAAACTATTTTGAAAGTACGGTACCCGTCCCCTGCAGGGGCTGGGTGATCATCATCGTGTTGGGCGCGTTGCTGGCGGCAGCCTCCGTGGCGGCAGGCATGGCGATGGCGCCGGAAAGAGAAGATATGCCGGTCCTGCTGTCAAACGGTGAAGTGATAACTGCGCCCTGGTATATAACGGTGGACGGTGAGAAGGTAGCTCTTGTAGAGTCGCAGGAAGCGGCCCGTGACGTGGTCATGGGTGTAGTTGAGAAATATCGTAGCAGCGGAGAGAATGTCCTCGATGTTGAAGTGGAAGAACAGACGTCATCGGAGCAAATGGATATCGAGAACGGCGACGTGCCTCCTGACATCCTGACAGAGGAGGAGGCGGAACAGGTCCTCGTCAGCGGCAATGACGGTGACAGTTATCTCACGGTGAGGACTACTGAAGAACAGACTAAGCAGGTAGCGATAGAGTTCCGACAGGAATATAAGCCGGATTCCGATATGTATGTGGGAGAGAAGAGAATAGAGGTAGAGGGCCGGGAAGGAACGAAGGCAGTGACTAAGAAGATAGTCCGGGAAAATGGCCAACCGGTGGAGGAAGAGGTACTGGATGAGGAAATAATCAGGGAACCACAGGAAGAGATAATCCTGACCGGGACAAAGACTTACGACGGATACGGCGGAGGATCAGGAGACTACGGCGATGAAGGCGTGTCCTATGATCCGGACGCCGTCTATGAAATACTTGCCACACCTTTGGACACTATCCATATCACATCAGGATTCGGACAGCGATGGGGCAGGCTCCACAGCGGTGTGGATTTTGGCCTCGCGCAGGGAAGCGCTATATATGCGGCTGATGACGGGCGCGTTTACTTTTCAGGAGACGGTGGAGGTTACGGCAACCTCCTCAAAATAGATCATGGCAACGGGATGCAGACCTACTATGCTCATTGCAGCGCTCTGTTGGTCTCGTCAGGCCAGCAGGTGAGCCGCGGCCAGAAGATCGCGTTGGTGGGTTCGACAGGTAATTCCACCGGTCCTCACCTTCACTTTGAAGTGATAATAAACGGAAACTGTGTGGACCCGCTTGATTTTTTGAAGCTGTGAATTAATGGCAGAGGCATTGAGATCGCCGCATCGGATGTGATCCATTCTATCCACTTCATCTCATGCACCTAAAGCCCAGGCTCTTGATGCTTTTTAGGTGCAAATCGTGGCTTTTTCCGGCCTCTCCCGGAGACGATATGCTCAAGACATGGTGATCAGCCCATGTCTTGAGTGCATTTTTTGACGAAGATAGGGGCAATCTGCACCCACGATACATTTTTTGCCGGAGCTTATGGGTGCACCGCATTTTAAAAAGTTATCTGAAATGGCAAAAAAGCACCATAAAAATGGTGCGACAGAATGTTTTTGGTGCATTCACAACATATATCACGATAATCGCTCAACCAATCTTATCAACAGCTCGAGATCCGATGAATCAAGGCTCTTGGATATTTCGCACAACTCCTGATGAAGTATCGGCTCGTCATTTTTCGTATCGAAGAATTCCTTTGGTGTGACGCCCAGATAATCACATATGTAGAGAAACTCCGTAAGAGACGGTAAAGATTTACCGGATGAAATGCTCTGTATATAACTTTTGCTGTGCCCCAGATCCAGGCTCATCTTGTATTCGGAAACTCCTTTTTTCAGACGAAGATCTGAAATCCGTTCCCTTATAAAACTATCGTTCATATCCGTATTGTGACCCCTTTATAGTGATTGATCCCATGTCTTATAGTATATACCTCTATTATACCGACCCATCATGTCCGATTTTTGTGAACCTTCATTGAATCCGGCGAATAGATATGATATCATAATGACTAGGTATGCTCATCTGTACATATCACGGATATGGCAGGAGAAAAGTCGGCGCGGCGCTTGTGGGACGCGCAGGATGGCCGGCGGGCAGACCGGAAATCATGTGTTATAGAAGGAAACGAAAATGGCATTTTTCAGAGATGTAAGAGAAGATATAAAGGCAGTACTTGAGAGGGACCCGGCGGCAAGATCCAGCATCGAGGTTCTTCTCTGTTATCCCGGCATATGGGCCCTCATATGGCATAAACCGGCGCATTGGCTGTATAAGCGTAATGCTAAAATGCTGGCAAGGATAATATCTCAGCTTTCGCGCTGGTTCACAGGAATAGAGATACATCCCGGCGCGGAGATCGGGCGCAGATGTTTTATCGACCACGGGATGGCTGTCATAATAGGGGAAACTACGGAGATCGGCGATGATGTTACTATTTACCAGGGAGTGACTTTGGGAGGTACGGGAAAGGACGTTGGGAAGCGTCATCCGACTATCGGCAGCAGAGTGGTCATCAGCAGTGGAGCCAAGGTGCTGGGGCCTTTCAAAGTGGGCGATGATGTGAAGATCGGCGCAGGTTCGGTGGTGCTGAAGGAAGTTCCTGACGGGTGTACCGTGGTGGGTATACCGGGGACTATAGTGAGACGGCACGGCAAGCCGACGAAGGATCTCGATCAGGTGGATATGCCGGATCCTGTAGCGGTGGAGCTGGAATGTCTCAGGCGTAGGGTCGTAGAGCTGGAGGAACTGTTTATCGAGAAGTTCGGTGAGGAAGCTCATGTGCGCTGCGATGATGATTGTCAGTATTCAAGCATCGTGAAGGAAATGCAGGAAGGTAAATTTGTGCCTATATATGATGAGGATTCTCAGGGAAAAGGCCGGCCGGACAGAGAGGAAGGCGCGGAAGCTGTGGATGTTACGAACGCAGATGACGCCATTGGGGCGGAAAGTATAGATGGAGAAAGCGGAGGAGAAAAATGAGGATATATAATACACTTACGAGGAAAAAAGAAGAATTCAAACCGATAGAAGAAGGGAAAGCCAGGATATACGTTTGCGGGCCGACTGTGTATAATTATTTCCACATCGGGAATGCCAGACCCTTCGTGGTTTTCGATACTCTCAGAAAATATCTGGAATACAGAGGTTATAAGGTGAAATTCGTCCAGAACTTCACTGACGTGGACGATAAGATAATAAACAAAGCCAGAGAGGAAGGAGTGACGGCTCCTGAGATAAGCGAAAAGTATATCGCTGAATATTTCAAGGACGCGGCGGCCCTCAACGTGAAGAAGGCCGACGTACATCCTAAGGTGTCGGAGCATATCCCGGAGATAATAGATTTCGTCAGCACACTCATCGACAGAGGATATGCCTACGAGGTCAATGGAGACGTGTATTTTTCCACGAGGAAATTCAAGGGCTATGGCAAGCTCTCCAAGCAGAACATAGAGGATCTGGAGGCTGGAGCCAGGATAGCTGTGGGAGAGATAAAAGAGGATCCGCTCGATTTCGCCCTCTGGAAGGCTCAGAAGGAAGAAGACGAGATAGCATGGGACTGCCCGTGGGGAAAGGGAAGACCCGGCTGGCACATCGAGTGCTCCGCTATGGCCAAGAAGCATCTGGGCGACACGATAGATATCCATGCCGGAGGCCAGGATCTTCAGTTCCCGCACCATGAGAACGAGATAGCTCAGTCGGAATGCTGCAATGGAGTACCGTTTGCCAACTACTGGATGCATAACGGCTATATCACCATAGACAATGAGAAGATGTCCAAATCCAAAGGAAATTTCTTTACGGTAAGAGATATCCTCGAGGATTATAGCGGTGAAGTCATAAGGTTCTTCCTGCTGTCGGGCCACTACAGGAATCCGATCAACTTCAGCGATGCGTTGATGGAGCAGGCGAAAGCCGGACTTGCCAGGATGGAAAATGCCAAGGAAAATCTGAAGCATCTCATAGCCAACAGCGGCGGAGAGATGACGGACGATGAAAAAGCGGCGCTGGACGGATATGATAAATACAGAGAGGAATTCATCGCGGCCATGGACGACGACCTCAATACGGCAGACGCCATCTCAGCCATATTCGAGCTGGTGACGGCCATAAACACCGCGGTGAAAGACGGAGCCAGCAGGGAATTCGCCCAGAAGAGCCTGGATACGCTGATGGAGCTGGCTACGGTAGTGGGCCTTCTCCAGCAGGACGCTGACGATGAGATAGATGATGAGATACAAAAGCTTGTCGATGAGAGGCAGGAGGCAAGAAAAGCCAGGAATTTTGCGCGAGCCGATGAGATAAGAGATATGCTGAAGGAGAGAGGTATCACACTGAAGGATACTCCGCAGGGCGTCCAGATAATCAAGGAGTAAGATGCCGGTAATGGAAAATCCAAAGGACATCAATACCACCGTGCTGGCATACATGGGTGACGCCGTGTATGAACAGGCGGTGAGGGAACACATAATAAGAAAGCGACCTTATGATGCCAATTGGCTTCATCGTACGGCGACAGCTTTTGTAAAAGCTCAGGCTCAGGCGGAGATAATAAAGACCATGTTCGACGGACTGTCGGAGGAGGAGCAGAGGCTGGTGAAACGAGCCAGAAACAAGAAATTCACTACCAAGGCCAGGAACGCCGACCCGATAACTTACAAATGGGCGACGGCTTTCGAAGCTCTTGTAGGGTACCTGTATCTGGCAGGTGAAACGGAAAGGCTGGGGCAGGTTATAGAAGAAGCTATAGCTATCGTTGAAGGAGGAAATGATGAGCAGAGCGGATAAACTGTTTGTGGATATGTGCCGGGACATCCTGGATAACGGCTTTTCCAGCGAGGGACAGGTGGTCAGAGCCAGATGGGAGGACGGGATCCCTGCCCACACCATAAAGCAGTTCGGGATAGTCAACAGATACGATTTGCAGGAGGAATTCCCTGCGCTGACGCTGCGGCCTACGGCTATCAAGTCGGCCGTGGATGAAATGCTGTGGATATGGCAGAGAAAATCCAACAACATAAAGGATCTCAGCAGCCACATATGGGATCAGTGGGCCGACGAGAACGGATCCATAGGCAAGGCTTACGGATATCAGCTGGGAGTCAAATACAGGTTTCCTCATGGAGAGATGGATCAGGTGGACAATGTGCTGTGGCAGCTGAAAAACACGCCTTATTCCAGAAGGATAATGACCAACATATATAATTTCAACGATCTGATGGAAATGGGGCTGGAGCCGTGCGCCTACAGTATGACCTTCAATGTGACGGGTGACAGGCTCAACGCCATACTGAACCAGCGCTCTCAGGATATACTGGCGGCCAATAACTGGAATGTGGTCCAGTATTCGGTGCTGGTACACATGCTGGCTCAGGTGTCCGGACTGAAGCCGGGGCAGCTGGTGCACGTCATCGCCGACGCCCATATATACGACAGGCACGTGGAGATAATCAGGGAGATGATATCGAGACCGCAGTATCCGGCGCCAAAGTTCAGCCTGAATCCTGAGGTGAAGGATTTCTACGACTTCACGGTGGACGATATAAAGGTGGAGGATTACCAGAAGAACCCTCAGATAAAGAACATACCTGTAGCCATATAGAAGGGCAGGAGAAGATATGAACGCGATAGTTGTAGTGGATAAAAACTGGGCCATAGGAAAGGACGGCAGCCTGCTGGTACATCTGCCGGGAGACCTTAAATACTACAGGCAGAAGACTCTGGGGAAGGTCATTGTAGTCGGACGGAAGACCCTGGAATCGTTTCCGGGAGGGAAGCCGCTCCCCGACAGGACTAATATAGTCCTTACGTCAGATCCCGCGTATGGAGCCAACGGCTGTATCATATGCCATTCTAAGGACGAGGTTATGGAAATCATAGCGGGATACGATCCTGAAGATGTTTTCATAGCGGGAGGTTCTCAGATATATGAGCAGTTCATGGAAGACTGCGATGGTTTCTACGTGACTAAGATATACGATGAGTTTGAAGCTGACAGATACTTTCCTGATCTGGATGCTGCCGGATATAAGGTCATCTGGGAAAGTGAGATGCAGCAGGAAAAAGGTATAGCTTACAGATTTTTAAAGTATAGCAGATAGGACGGGCAGGCGAAGAAACGTGTGTCCGGCAGGGTACGATGTCAGAGGTAATAATAGGAAGGAACGCCGTGCTTGAGGCGTTGAAAAGCGGCAGAGAAATTGAGAAGATAACCCTGGCGAAAGGAGCCGAAGGTTCTGTGAAGCAGATAGCGGCCAGAGCCAGGGAAAAGCGCATCCCAATATATTACAGCGAAAAGAAACGAATGGACAAGACCGCCTCGGGCGGGGCGCATCAAGGAGTCATCGCGGTAGTTTCGGATCACAGATACTGCACTGTGGATGATATCCTTGACAGAGCCAGAGAACGGGGAGAGGATCCTTTTATCGTAGTTCTGGACGGACTGGAGGATCCTCACAATCTGGGCGCTATAATGCGTACGGCGGAATGTGCCGGAGTCCATGGTATCGTTATCCCGAAACGTCGTTCGGTATCGGTCACAGAGACAGTAGCCAAGACATCGGCAGGAGCGTCGGAATACATGCTTTGCGCCAGGGTCACCAATATCGCGGCAGAGCTGGAGAAGCTCAAGGAAAGAGGCATATGGACGGCTGCCTGCGACATGGGGGTAGACATGTATTACGACAGAGATCTGACAGGGCCGCTGGCTGTAGTCATAGGTGGCGAAGGTACGGGTATAAGCAGGCTGGTGAAGGAAAAGTGCGACTTTACGGTTTCCATACCGATGAAGGGCCGCATAAGCTCTCTGAACGCATCCAACGCGGCAGCGGTGCTGATATACGAAGTTGTGAGACAGAGGAATATATATGAAAAACAGCGATAACGGAAATAGCCTCCATTCCGACGATCGGTTGGCGGTGATGGCACAGCAGGGTGACCTGGATGCCGAAGAGACCCTGATGAGAAAGTATAAGGAGACCGTCAGAAAGAAATCCAAGATGTACTATATGGCAGGGGCAGATGAGGACGATATAGTGCAGGAGGGAATGATAGGGCTGCTGAAAGCCATCAGGCAGTTCGACGCAGCCAAGGAGGTACCTTTCGGCACCTTTGCCAGCCTTTGCATAACGAGGCAGATAATAAGCGCCATAAGGATGGCGGGAAGAGACAAGCATAAGGCTCTCAACACATCCGTTTCCCTCAATAACCCGGTGATAGACGAGAACGAAGACGTGACCATCGCAGACACCATCAGGACCAATATGACAGAGAACCCCGAGGAGCTGCTCGTCTTCAAGGACATCGCTGAATATATCCTTCATAATGGGGACAATGTATTCAGCGATTTTGAGATGCAAGTGATAAATGAACTGATCAAGACCGGTGATTACGGAAAAGTGTCGGAGAAGCTGGGAAGGAGCGTCAAATCCATAGATAACGCCATGCAGAGAGCACGGAAGAAGATCGTCAACTATCTGTGGCAGTGAAGATGGTCGTAGGGAGGGATCAAATTGTATGATTTGACTACAGTAGAGGAATTGTTGAACGCTAAAGAGGGAGAACAGATACAGTTCAAAGAAGCCAAAAATCGGTTCGATTCCAATGAAGCTGCCAGGTGTTGCTGTGCTCTGGCCAATTGTGGCGGAGGAAAATTGGTGTTCGGCATTTCCGATAAACGTCCACGAAGGGTCGTAGGGAGTGAAGCCTTTGGTCATCCGGAACGTACGCGTAAGGGGTTGATGGATAAGCTGAAGGTAAGCGTTGATTTTCAGCTCTACGATTGTGATGGAAAGCGCGTTCTTGTATTTGATGTTGCAAGCCGTCCCCTTGGCTTACCTGTTCAGCTTGATGGGATTGCCTGGTGGTATGAAGGGGACAGTCTGATACCCATGCCGGAGGAGATCCGCCGCAGAGTCTACGAGGAATCAGGTTTCGATTTTTCAGGCAGCATCTGTGCCGGTGCAAAGCTGGATAATTTGGACGAAGAGGCCATCGAGGACTTCCGAAGCAGATGGATGAAAAAGAGTGGGAATAAGAGACTCATCAGTTTGTCGGCGGAGCAACTTCTCTGTGATTGTGAAGCGGTAACTGACGAGGGAGTGACTTATGCGGCCCTGATTCTTTTTGGAAAGAAAGAGGCTCTGAGAAAACATTTGCCTCAGGCGGAAGTTATATTTGAATATCGTTCGTCGGAAGCTTCAGGTCCGGCAAGCCAAAGGGAAGAATTAAGAACAGGTTTCTTTTCCTACTACGATAGATTGTGGGAACTCATCAATCTTCGCAACGATAATCAGCATTACCAGGAAGGGTTTTTCATATATGATATCCCGACCTTCAATGAGCGAGTAGTGAGGGAAGCTGTATTGAACGCCGTAAGCCACAGGAATTATCAAATGGGCGGCAGTGTGTTCGTGCGTCAGTACCAGGATCGTCTTACGGTGGAGAGTCCGGGCGGCTTCCCCAATGGGATATCGCTCAGCAATATTCTGGACAGACAGATGCCGAGAAACCGGCGTATTGCGGAGATACTGGCCCTCTGCGGGTTGGTGGAACGCTCCGGGCAGGGGATGAATCTGATGTATGAACTGAGTGTCAAGGAAGCCAAGTCACTTCCTGATTTCAGCGGTACCGATGACAGTTTTGTGAGCATTACGTTAAACGGATTGGTATTGGACACGAAAATGCTTTCCGTTATCAATAAAATAGGCAATGAAAAATTGGAGATACTTTCTACCAGTGACTTTTTAACAATCGACGCGTTATATCATGAAAAACCTCTGACAGAGAATATGAGGACGAGGTTGAAGCGTTTGGTAGAGCTTGGAATAGTGGAGCACGCCGGTCGGAACAGATACGTTCTTGCACGGGGTCTCTATACGGCGGCGGGGAAGGCGGGAGTCCATACGAGGATGGTCGGATTGGACCGTGATACGAATAAGGAATTGCTGATGAAGCATATCCGTATGAACGGTGATAAGGGCACGCCATTTAAAGAGCTGCAGCAGGTACTGCCCGGACACAGTCGAAATCAGATACAATTGCTGATTCGCGAACTTCGTAAGGAAGGGCGAGTTTATTGTGTCGGAAAGACAAAGGCTGCGAGATGGTTTGCCTCTGATTAATTGCGTCAAACAGCAATTATTTGCTGATTAATTGCGTCAAACAGCAATTATTTGCTGATTAATTGCGTCCCGATATTTTTTGACACTTCTGTTATTTGTGTTAAAACAACAAAAAATAACCAAAAAACTGTTGACAATGAACCAAAGCGGTATTATCATTAGAGCCAATAAAAGAATATATCAAAGGCGATGATGAAGAGAAGTAGTCTGGGCGGCCGCCCGCAGTGAGTCGGGGATAGTGGAAACCCGGTGGAAGGACTCAGGTGAATAACACTTCGGAGCTGTGAACCGAAATCGTCGGATACAGGCGCAGGAGCGCGGAAGAGAATTCGAAAGAAAGTAGGGGAGACGGGATCGGCCCGTTACAGCCGATACAACTGTTGGGTTGGAAAGGTGGGGCTTCTTCGTAAGCTCAACATAGGTGGCACCGCGGATATGTGGCTATTCGTCCTATATTTAGAGGAGAATAGCCACTTTTATATTTTACGCGGATCCTGCCAAAGGCAGGAGGAAAGGAGTGCTGCCATGTGTTCGATAATGGGGTATGAAGGAAAAGACACCTGTTTCGAGAAATTTATGGAAGGATTTGAGAGGAGCGTTCCAAGGGGGCCGGATATGTCCCGTGTTATCGAGACGGACGGAGGAATACTGGGATTCCACAGGCTGGCCATCATGGATCCTGGAGAGGCAGGGATGCAGCCCTTCGAGAGAGATGGAGACTATGTGGTATGCAATGGAGAGCTGTACGGATTCAGACAGGTCAAAGAGAACCTTGAAGAAGAAGGGTACATGTTCGAATCTGACAGCGATTGTGAGATCATATTACCGCTGTACAGAAAGTATGGTGTGGATATGTTCGCGAAGTTAGATGCTGAGTTCGCTATGGTGATCTACGACAGCAGGAGGGGCTCCTTCGTCGCGGCGAGAGATCCCATCGGAATAAGGCCCCTCTTTTACGGCCGATCCGAGATGGGAGGGATGTTCTTCGCCAGTGAAGCCGGAAACCTGGTGGGACTGACCGATAAGATAATGCCGTTCCCGCCGGGGCATTATTACAAGGACGGGGAATTCCACAGATATACAGACGTTACAGCTGTCAGCCGGTACTGCGAAGACGATATAGACATCATATGCGAAAACATCAGGGAAAAGCTGATAGCCGGGGTTGCCAAGAGACTGGATTCCGATGCCCCGCTTGGCTTCCTTCTGAGCGGGGGTCTGGACAGTTCGCTTGTTTGCGCCATAGCACAGAAATTGATGCCTGAAAAACCTATAAGGACCTTTGCTATAGGAATGGAGGCGGATGCTATCGATTTGAAATACGCCGCGGAGGTAGCAGAATATATAGGAAGCCAGCACACCGAGATAATAATAGATACGGATATGGTCCTCAGTTCCCTCAGGGAGGTCATAGGGGCAATGGGGACATTCGATATAACCACCATAAGGGCGGGAATGGGAATGTATCTCGTCTGTAAGGCTATCAGAGAAACCACCGACGTGAAGGTATTGCTGACCGGCGAGATATCCGACGAACTGTTCGGGTACAAATACACCGACTTCGCACCGTCGCCGGAGGCTTTTCAGCAGGAATCGGTAAAGAGGATAAGCGAGATATACATGTACGACGTGCTGAGAGCCGACAGGTGCATAAGCGACAACTCTATCGAAGCCAGGGTGCCGTTCGGAGACCTGGATTTCGTCAGATATGTGATGGCCATAGACCCGGCGAAGAAGATAAACATATACGGGAAGGGCAAGTATCTGCTCAGAAAGGCCTTCGAAGGCGACTATCTGCCACACCACATACTGTACAGGGAAAAGGCAGCCTTCAGCGACGCCGTCGGACATTCGCTGGCAGACGATATAAAGAAATACGCTGAAAAACGCTATAGTGACGAGGCGTTCGCGAAGAAAAGAAAGAAGTACGCGTATCATTGCATCCCGTTTACTAAGGAATCACTGCTGTATCGGGAGTTGTTCGAGGAGCAGTATCCCGGTCAGGCAGAGATGATAAAGGATTTCTGGATGCCAAACAGGCAGTGGGAAGGATGCGACGTGGATGATCCGAGTGCAAGAGCACTGTCTAACTATGGCGAAAGTGGTATATGAGAAGGGAGGAAATGGGATAATGGACAGGATATCGGAAATTTTTGGAGAAAAAGTGTTCAGCGATGTGGTCATGAAGGAGCGGTTGCCGGAGAAGGCGTACGAAGCCCTTCACAGACATATCGAAGAAGGTACTGAGCTTGATGGAACGACGGCGGATGTAATAGCCACAGCTATGAAAAACTGGGCCATGGAAAAGGGGGCTACCCACTTCACTCATTGGTTCCAGCCAATGACAGGAGTGACGGCGGAAAAGCATGACAGCTTCATGTTCCCTGACAAGAATGGAGCTATAATGACCAATTTCTCCGGAAAAGAGCTGATAAAGGGAGAGCCGGATGCCTCCAGTTTCCCGTCAGGAGGTATAAGAGCTACCTTTGAGGCGAGAGGATATACGGCCTGGGATCCAAGCTCGTACGTTTTCATAAAGGGCAACACCATGTGCATACCGACGGTTTTCTGCTCGTACGATGGGGAAGCTCTTGACAAGAAGACGCCGCTGCTCCTTTCCATGGAGGCCCTCGACAGGCAGGCTGTGAGACTGATGAGGATCTTCGGGGAAGAAGTCTCGAGAGTCACTACAACTGTAGGGCCGGAGCAGGAATACTTCCTGATACCTGCGGAGCTTTACAAAAAGCGAAAGGATCTGAGGTACTGCGGAAGGACGCTGGTGGGGGCAAAGCCGCCTAAAACTCAGGAGCTGGATGATCACTATTTCGGAGTCATCAAGACCAAGGTGGCCGAATATATGGCTGACCTTGACAATGAGCTGTGGCAGCTGGGAATTCCGGCCAGTACCGAGCACAATGAGGTGGCGCCTTCCCAACATGAGCTGGCTCCTATATTCAGCACTGCCAACATCGCTTCGGACTACAACCAGCTTACTATGGAGATGATGAAGCGCGTGGCGGAGAGACACGGGTTGAGATGCCTGCTTCACGAAAAACCTTTCGCCGGCATAAACGGCAGTGGCAAGCACATCAACTGGTCCATCGCCACCGAGGATGGCGAGAACCTGCTGAAGCCGGGAAAAGATCCTGTTTCCAACACCAGGTTCCTGCTGTTGCTGAGTGCAGTTATAAAAGCCGTGGACGATTATCAGGATCTGCTGAGGATATCTGTCTCCGGAGCCAGCAATGACCACAGATTGGGTGGCAACGAAGCGCCGCCGGCCATAATCTCCGTATTTCTGGGAGATGACCTGCTTGAGGTCATGGAGGCCGTGGAAGAAAGAAAGACGTCGGTGCCTGAGCGAGAAAGGAGAATGGGTCTGAAAGCGGCTGTCCTGCCGGACATAAAGAAGGATACGACTGACAGGAACAGGACATCGCCTTTTGCCTTTACGGGAAGCAGATTCGAATTCAGGATGGCCGGTTCGAGAACGGCCGTATCCTGTCCGGCATACATGCTCAACACTATGGTGGCCGAGTCTCTGAGACAGTTCGCAGATGCGCTCGAGGGGACGGAAGATGTGGAAAAGGCTGCAAGAGAGCTTGTGCGCGAAACTTACTCTGCCCATAAGCGTATCGTCTTTAACGGAGATAACTACTCCGCCGAATGGGTGAGGGAGGCGGAATCGAGAGGTTTGTTGAATCTGAAAACTACTGTCGATGCCCTGCCGTACTTCACCGCTGAAAAGAATGTGGAGCTGTTTGAAAAGCATAAGGTGCTCACGAGGCTGGAGCTGGAAGCCAGACAGAGTATACTTTATGAGGAATATTACAAGAACGTCAACATAGAGGCCTTGACACTTCTGGATATGGTGAACAGGGATATCGTGCCTGCCGTGGCTGCCTATATCAGAGAGCTGGCCGAGACAGCCGCGGTCAAGAAGGACTTGATAGGAGCGGACGCCGTGTGCAGGACCGAAAAGAAGATGATATCAGCGTTGTCAGGACTTTTGGATGAGCTGCATGACAAGAGCAGCGATTTGGAGTGGACCCTCGAGGAGTTCGATCCTGATTCCGACGTCAGAGATGCGGCAGAGTTCTTTTGCAGGAAGGTACTGCCGATAATGGACGAGATAAGAGAAGTCGTGGACGAGCTTGAAAAGAGGGTGGATGCCGTGCGCTGGCCGATGCCTGTATACGGAGACCTGCTGTTTTCCGGAGGTGGACAATGAAGCCGAGAGAGGAATGCGGAGTCTTCGGAGTAATGACGCCGAAGGTGGCGGACGTGGCAGGTATGAGCTATTACGGGCTATATGCCCTCCAGCATCGTGGGCAGGAAAGCTGTGGCATAGTGGTCAACGACGACGGAGTCTTTTCCTCCCACAAGGATCTGGGACTGGTGAGCGACGTGTTTTCAAAGGATGTGCTGGCAAAGCTCCCTCAGGGGAAGATGGCTGTGGGACACGTGCGCTACGGGACCACCGGGGCCAGCAACCGCAATAACTGCCAACCGATAGAGGTGAATCACCAGAAGGGCAGGATGGCCCTGGCTCACAACGGCAACCTCAGCAACGCAGGAAAGCTGCGGGATGAACTGGAACTTTCGGGAGCCATCTTTCACTCTACCAGCGATACGGAGACCATAGCCTATATCATAACAAGAGAGAGACTCAGGACATCGTCCATAGAGGAGGCGGTGAAATCGGCTGTAAAATATCTGGAGGGGGCTTACTCTCTGGTGCTGATGTCGCCTCGAAAGCTCATATGTGTCAGAGACCCTCATGGATTTCGTCCGCTGTGCTACGGGAAGACGGAGGACGGAGCGTATGTGATAGCCTCTGAAAGCTGTGGCCTCAGTGCTGTAGGGGCAAGATTCATACGGGATGTAGAGCCGGGAGAGTTGATAGTATTCAGCGAAGATGGAGTCATCTCGGATATGACAGGAGATGTCACGGAAAGGAGAAGGTGCATCTTCGAATACATATATTTTGCAAGACCTGATTCCGTTCTGGATGGTGTGTCGGTACACAGAGCCAGAGTTAAGGCGGGTGAGATACTGGCGAGGCTGCATCCGGTAGAAGCGGATATCGTTATCGGTGCTCCTGACTCGGGGCTTGACGCGGCGCTGGGTTTCAGCAGAGCCTCCGGCATACCTTATGGCATAGGTCTGATAAAGAACAAGTACATAGGAAGGACATTCATATCACCGGGTCAGAGTCTGAGACTCGACCAGGTGAGGATAAAGCTCAGCGCGGTGGAAGCCAGTGTCAGAGACAGGCGGGTGGTGCTCATAGACGATTCTATCGTCAGGGGAAACACCAGCAGGCGCATTGTCAGGATACTGAGAGAGGCAGGGGCAAGGGAGATACATATGAGGATATCGGCGCCGCCTTTCCTCTTCCCATGCTATTACGGAACCGATATAGACTCGAAGGAAAATCTTATAGCAAATTCCCACACCGTCAGCGAAACTGCCGGGTTGATAGGAGCCGATTCGCTGGGATATCTGCCGGTGGAGGAGCTGGGGAAGCTTATAGGCAGCGGAGATTATTGCAGCGCATGCTTTGATGGGAAATATCCGACGAAGATACCTGACGATACGCGAAAGGACAGGTTTGAGAGAAAGCTTTCAGAGTTGTAACGAAGAAATGGTAAAACTGTGAAACGTAGAAATAAGAAAGGCGAAAGGGCAAAGAGCCTCAGAAGTTACACTTCGGACCTTCGTTACAGCTCTGAGGAAGTCCATACCGGCTCTGCTTATGCCACTCATTATCCTGGGCGGTATCTACCCGGGACTTTTTACGCCGACGGAGGCTGCAGACGTGGCCAGCGCATAAAGACCGGGGTCTTCGCAGCTTATGGCCGTGTATTTAAAATGCAGACGTTGTAACTTTGCGGCGGGATTCCTGCGAAAAATCGTCATAAAGCCTTGTGATTTTGTTGACATGGTCTCTAAAATATAGTACCATAATGAATATTGGTGTGCTGCTGTAGCTCAGTCGGTAGAGCACTTCATTGGTAATGAAGAGGTTCGGCAGTTCAAGTCTGCTCAGCAGCTCCATTATATTAAAAAACATCTGGATATCGCTTTGCGATATTGATGCCTGTTACTTATTTTAACCTTAGGAGGAATTAAAATGGCAAAACAGAAATTTGAAAGAACCAAGCCGCATATCAATATCGGAACGATCGGTCACGTAGACCACGGAAAGACCACGCTGACAGCGGCGATCACGACGGTGCTGCACCAGAGATACGGACTGGGAGCGGACGTAGCGTTCGACCAGATCGACAAGGCGCCGGAAGAGAA